>Ga0169931_10000333_pt1 | contig 77474 bp, 53 predicted proteins | sample Kivu_15m_20L_FD_129675 | JGI IMG/M metagenome (GOLD analysis project Ga0169931, IMG submission 129675) | Freshwater microbial communities from Lake Kivu, Western Province, Rwanda to study Microbial Dark Matter (Phase II) - Kivu_15m_20L... | ecosystem: Environmental > Aquatic > Freshwater > Lake... | reverse complement strand
GCTCGGCCAGCGCCTTGCGCCGGCGGCCGACCGCGTGCGCATGCTTGAGATCGCCCTGGCGGACGAGCCGAGTTGGAGCGTGTGGACGGCGGAGCTCGAGCGCGCGGGGCCGTCGTACACCGTCGACACGCTGCGCTGCGCCCGCGAACAACTGCGTCTCCCGCCGGGTTGCGAGCTGTTCCTGTTGCTCGGCTCCGACAACCTGCGCGGTTTGCCGCGCTGGCGCGAGGTGGAGCGCGTCCTCGAGCTCGCGCAGCCGATCGTCGTGCAGCGCGACGGCGCGGACGCCGACGCGTCGCTCGAACAGTTGCGCGGCGAGCTTTCGCCCGCGAGCTTCGCGCGTCTCGTCCGCGGGCAACTGCGCGCGCCGGTCTGTCCGGCTGCGTCCACGCAGGTGCGCGAGCAACTTTCCCGCGGCGAGGCGCCGCTGGGGCAACTCCCGCCCGGCGTCTGGGAATACGTCCGGGCGAGCGGCATCTACGCTGGACCGCCGTCCGCCGACGGCGCGACGCCCACGTGTTGAACCAAACCCTGCCCGCACTGGCCGGCGCCTGCGCCGCGTTCGCGTTTGGCCTGCTGGCCACGCGCGTCGCGCGCCGCCTCGGCTGGGTGGACGGCGGCGCCGGCGCGCACAAACTCGCCGGCGAACGCTGGCCGCTGACCGGTGGCGCGGCGCTGCTCGCCGGCTGGCTAGTCGCGGAACTGACCGCCCGCGCGTCAACCGGCGCGAGCACGTCGCTGTTCGAGGCCGCCGAGCTCTCCGCGCTGCTGGAACGCGCGCTCGGCGCAGAGGTCCGTCTGTGGCCGCTCGGCGCGGTGTGCGCCGCCTTCGCGCTCGGCACCTTGGACGACCTGCTCGAAGACGGCCTTTCCGCGGGCGCCAAGTTGTGCGGGCAAGCGCTGTGCGGGCTCGTGCTCGTCGCTCCATCGCTGCTGCTCTACGGCGCGAGTTCGAGCGCGCTGCTGCTCGCCGTGCTCGCCGCCGCCGGCGCGTGCGTCGCGCTCAACTGCATCAACACCTTTGACAACGCGGACGGAGCGGCGCTCGGCGTCGGTTGGCTCGGCTTGAGCGGCGTTCCGGCGCTCGCCGCGCCGCTGGTCGGATTCGCGCCGCTGAACCTGCTGTCCGATCGCCCGAACACCTGGCGGCGCAAAGCGATCCTGGGCGACGCGGGCAGTCACGCCCTGGGCCTGGTGTTGCTGCTGCACCCGCTCGCCTGGCCCGCGCTCACGCTGCCCGCGCTGGATCTGGCGCGGTTGTGCTGGGTGCGCTGGCGTTTGGGCGAGCCGGTTTGGCGCGGCGATCGGCGCCATCTCGCGCACCGTTTCGCGCAGCGCGGGACTGCGCCGTGGCGAGTCACGCTGCAACTCGCTGCGATCGCGGCGCCGGCGGCGCTCGCGCCCGCGGGTTGGGGGATCGTGGCCGGAGTCTTCGTTAGCGCTGCGCTGTTCGTGTGGGCGTTGGCGTTGAGTCGCGCTCCGCAGCGCTCGGCAGCGCCGGAAAGCAACGTGGCCGGCGAGCTCGAGACCAGTGCGCTCGGCCGGGCGGGCGGGGGCGCCGCCGCCACCACGGCGTGTACGGACGCGGACGTGTCCGCGGCGGGCACGGCGCGCGCGTAAGGCGCACTTCCCCGGGCGCTCGCCCTTGCTCGCGTGGGGGCGCCTCTCGATAATCCCGCGCCCTTCCGTTTGCCCCCGCAGCGCGGTTCCGTGCCGGCGCGGCCTCGCGCTCCGGCCCCGTCGCCAGCTCAGCGCAGGTCTCGTCGGCGTTCGCCCGCACCGTCTCCACCGTGACCTACCCGCTGACCGCTCTGATCTCCGATCTGCACGCCAATTGGCCGGCGTTGCAGGTCGCGCTCGCCGACGCGCGGGAACGCGGCGCCACGCGTGTGGTGTGCCTGGGCGACGTGATCGGCTACGGCGCGCGCCCGATCGAGTGCCTCGACCGCGTGATGGAGCTGTGCAGCGAGCGCGCCGCCGAGCACGGCTTCACGCCGGGCTTTTGCCTGCAGGGCAACCACGAGGAGGCGCTGCTGGGTTCGGGCGTGGACTTCAATCCCAACGCGCGCCGCGCGATCGATTGGACGCGCGACGAACTGCAGGGCGCGGGCGACCGCAACCGGACGCATGCGTACTGGGATTTCCTCGGCGGCCTCGAGCCCCTGCGCATCGAGGACGGAGCGATGTACGCCCATGGCAGCCCGCACGGGCCGGTGCGCGAGTACCTGCTTCCGCGCGACGCGCGCGACGGCGCGAAGATGGCCGCGAACTTCCGCGCCATGCGCGAGCTCGACCCGGGCGACAAAGCGCTGGTGTGCTTCGTCGGGCACAGCCACGTGCCGGGCATCTTCTACGAGGACGGGCGCTTCTATCGCCCCAAGTCCACGGAGGGCCCGTACGACCTGGGCGTGAGCGCGCAGTGCCGCGCGATCGTCAACATCGGTTCGGTCGGACAGCCGCGCGACGGCGATCCGCGCCTTTCGTACGCCTTGTTCGACGGATGGCGGCTGTCGTTCGTGCGCGCCGCGTACGACGTCGCGCTCGCGCAGGAGCACATCCACGCCGTTTCGCTTCTCCCCGCCTACCTGGCCGACCGGCTCGCCGCCGGTCAGTGACCTACGCAGCGCGCGCCGCGCGCCCTCGACTTCGCCTTGGAAAAACGCCTGCTACTTGCGATCACGCTCTCGGTCGCCGTCCTCGTGCTCTGGCAGTGGGTGTTCCCGCCGCCCGCCGAGCCCACCACGCCGCCCGCCGCCGCCAGCGGTGTGGCTGCGGCGAACAACCCCGCGTCCGCCGCGCCCGCCGCGCCCGACAAGCCGCAGCCGCCGCCGGTCTCGTCGGTGCTCGTCGAGGAAGCGGAGCGGACCATCGAGATCGACCTGGGCCAGCCGGGCGAAGTCGGCGCCTACCGCGCCGTGTTCTCCAACCGCGGCGCGCGCTTGGTCGAGCTCAAGCTCAAGAGCTACGTCGACCGCGTCGGTCTGAGCGACGCCGAGCGCCTCGATCCCGAGCACTGGATCCAACTGGTGCGCTCGGTCGACAGCTCCGGCGCGCCGAGCGGCTCGCTGCTGCTGCGCAGCGACGTGTCCAGCCGCGACCTCGAGCGCGAGCCGCTCGAGCGCGCACTGTGGACGATGAAGCCCTGGCCCGATGCGAAGGCGCCGCGCGGCGTCGAGTTCGAACTCGCGCAGGGCTCGGGACTGCGGCTGGTCAAGCGCGCGCACTTCGAGCCCGGCACGTACCGACTGCGCGTGGAGCTCGAACTGCACAACGACGCGCTGCCCGGTGAGCGCGCGCTCGGATTCCTCTTCAGTCCCGCCGAAGTGATGCCGCTCGAGTCGGGCGACACGTTCTATGTCGAGCCGCAGTCGATCGCGGCCGGTCGCACCGCCGAGGGCGTGCGCAATCGCGAATCGACCGCGCCCAAGATCGCCGCGCAGCAGCGCGACGACCGCGGCGGGCCGACCTCTGGGCCGCTCGAAGTTCCCGCCGACGAGCTGAGCTTCGCCGGCGTGCACAACAAGTTCTTCGCGATGTTGCTGCGCGGCGCGGATGCGAACGCGACGGCGACGCTGCGCGGCGCGCGCTGGCGGCGCATGGCCGACGACGAACTGGCCCGCACGAAGCCGGCCTTGAACGGCGCCAACTGGAGCTTCATGGCGACCGACGTGGTGCTCGAACTGCGCGCGCCGGCCGTGGGCGAGAGCCGCAAGTACGAGTACATCGTCTACGCAGGTCCCAAGCAGTCGCAGATGCTGGTCGACGACTTCGCCGACCACCAGGCGCTGCTCGAGTACGACCGCTCGGGAACCTGCTGCGTGCCGGTGCCGTTCGTGACCAGCATCGCCAACGGCCTGACGTGGCTGCTCGCGATGCTGCACAAGCTCACGGGCAACTGGGGCGCGGCGATCATCCTGATGACGATCCTGGTGCGACTCGCGTTGTTCCCTGCGACGCGCAAGTCGCAGACGGCCATGGCGCGCTTCCAGAAGAAGATGAAGCGCCTGCAGCCGCAGATCGACGAGCTCAAGCGCAAGTTCGAGGGTGACCCGGCCAAGCAGCGCGAGGCGCAGCAGAAGATGATGCTCGAGCACGGCATGACGCCACCGCTGGGCGGTTGCCTCCCGATGCTCGTGCAGGTGCCGATCTTCTTCGGTCTGTTCTCGGCGCTGCGCACGGACTTCGAACTGCGCCAGCAGCCCTTCCTGCTGTGGATGAACGACCTCAGCAAGCCCGATCGCCTGCTCGAGCTGGGCTGGCAGATTCCGCTGCCGTTCAGCGACACGCCGTTCGTGATCGAGCACCTGAATCTGCTGCCGCTGCTCATGGTCGTGCTGTGGGTCGCGCAGCAGGCGCTGATGCCCAAGCCGACCGACGAGCAGCAGGCTCAGATGCAGAAGATGATGATGTTCATGCCGATCGTGATGGGCTTCGCGCTCTACAGCTACGCGGCGGGGCTCTCGCTCTACATGATCACGCAGTCGGGGATCGGCATCCTCGAGAACACGGTCGTCAAGAAGATCTGGCCGATCGACGACAGCGAACCTCCGGCCTCCGAGAAGAAGGTAGGCTTCCTGCAGACGATGATGCGCCGCGCGGCGGAGATGCAGCAGGATCGCGACGGCAAGGGCGACGGCCGCAGCGGCCGCGACGCTGGACGTGGAGGCAAGAACGGCAAGCGGAAGTGACGGCGCGGCGCGCGAGCGCGCGGCGCAGACGATCGCCGCGATCGCTTCGCCGCCCGGTCCCGCCGAGCGCGGCATCGTGCGCCTCTCGGGGCCCGGTGCGCGCGCCATCGCCCTCGCGCTGGTCCGCTCCGAACCCCCGCTCGAGCTGCGCACGCGCGGCGTCTGGCGGGCGCGGCTGTTCGACGGCGCGGGGGAACAACCGGGCTGGGTGCTGTGGATGCCCGGCCCGCGCTCCTACACCGGCGAGGATGTCGCGGAGTTGCACGGCCCGGGCGCGCCGCCGCTCGTGGCGGCGCTGCTGCGGCGCGCGCTCGAACTCGGCGCGCGCCTCGCCGGCCCGGGCGAATTCACGCGCCGCGCCTTCGAGAACGGGCGCATCGACCTGACGCGCGCGGAGGGTGTGCTCGAACTTGTGAGCGCCGCGAACGAACGCGAGCGCCGCGCGGCGACGGCGCTGCTGAGCGGCGGCTTGGAGCGGCACGTGTCCACGCTGCGCGACCTGCTGCTCGACTTGCGCGTGCTGTGCGAGGCGAGCCTGGACTTCGACGAGGCCGACACCGGTCACGTGCCGCGCGAACAGCTCGAGGCGCTGGCGCTCGCCGCACGTGCCGCGCTCGAGGACACGCTCGGCTTCGAGCGGCGCCGCGTGCGCACGAACGTGCGGCCGCGCGCGGTGCTGTTCGGCGCTCCGAACGCGGGCAAGAGCACGCTGTTCAACGCGCTGACCGGCGGACGTGCGCTGGTCAGTCCGCTGCCGGGCGCGACGCGCGACGTCTTGCGCGGCGCGGCGCGCGCCGGGGCGTTCGAGTTCGAACTCGTGGACACCGCCGGGCTCGACGAGCGTCTGGCGCGCGCCGACCGCGAACACCCCGATCTCCAGGCGCAGCACCTCGCCGCGGCCGAAGCGGCCGGGGCGGACCTGCTGGTGGCCGTGGTGAGCGCCGCGGACAGCTCCAGCTCGCGCGCCGAGCTGCTCGAGCGCCGCCGCGCGCACACGCGCACGCCCGTCGTGCTGGCCTGGACCCAGGTCGACCGGCCGGGCGCTGCGCCGGCGCCGGACGCCGCGTTGCTCGTCGAACTCGCGCCGGTCGCGTGGGCGGCGCTGTGCGCGCCCCGCGCCCAGGGGGTGAACGAGCTGCTCGACGCGTGCCGCGCGGCCCTCGAGGCCGAGCCGCCCAGCGAGGGGGCGGCGCGTTTGGAGGTGTCCGCCCGTCACTTGGCGGCGCTCAACGCCTCGCGCGAGGCGCTCGACGAGGCCCTCGGCGGGCTGCGCGCGGGGGCGCCGCTCGACCTGCTCGCCCAGACCTTCCGCCAGGCCCTGGACGCCCTGGACGCGATCGCGGGGCGCGCCAGTCCCGAGGACGTGCTCGAGCGTCTCTTCGCGCGCTTTTGCATCGGCAAGTGAGGCCGCCCGGCGCCCTGGATATCGCGGGCCCGTCGGCGTTGACACACAAGATGTTGTGTGTTGTCGTGGCTTGTCCCGCGTCCTTCACGCCCCTCGAAACCGTCGCCTCCCGCTAGATGAAGTGCCCCCGCTGCAAGCAGGACAACGACCGCGTCGTGGACTCCCGCGCCGCGGCGGACGGCGGCGCCATCCGGCGGCGTCGCGAGTGCCTGCAGTGCTTCCTGCGCTACACGACCTACGAGCGCGTCGAGGACACGCCGCTGCGCGTGATCAAGAAGAGCGGGGAGCGGGTGCGTTTCGAGCGCGAGCGTGTGCTCGCCGGGATGATGCGGGCCTGCGAGAAGTTGCCGGTCGCGACCGAGGACCTCGAGCAGGCGGCCGCGCGTGTTGAAGCGCGCTGCCAGGAAGAGCACGACCGCGAGGTGCCGAGCTCGGTGATCGGCGCGCTGGTGATGGAGGAGCTCAAGAAGCTCAACCACGTCGCCTACGTGCGCTTCGCCAGCGTGTACCGCGAGTTCAAGGACGTGTCGCAGTTCCTCGACGCGCTCAATCCGATCCTCGAGACGCAACGCGGCGCCGCGCCGCCGGGCGCGAAGCATGGCGCCTAGTCGGGTCCGCAAGCGCGACGGCCGCGAGGCGCCGTTCGACGTCCGCAAGATCGAGGCGGCGGTCGCCAAGGCGCTGGCCGCCGTGGGGGAGGAGGACGCCGGGTTCGCGAGCGAGCTCGCGAGCGTGGTCGAGCTCACCCTCGACAACCGCTACCCGGCGGTCGGCGGTTCCGCCGTGCAGGCCGCGCCGGACATCGAGGAGATCCAAGACCTCGTCGAGCAGGCGCTGATCGAACTGGGCCGCGTCAACGTCGCCAAGGCCTACATCCTCTACCGCGACCGTCGCGCGCGCGCCCGCGAGGCGCTCGCGGTGCACACCTCCGGATCGGCGGGTGCGAGCACGGGTTCGCGCGCGCGCGTCGAGGTGCAGACCACCGAACGCAGCCTCGCCTGGAGCAAGGGTCGCATCACGGCCGCGTTGATCAACGAGGCGCACTTGCCGCGCGAGAGCGCGGAACGTGTCGCGGCGGCGGTCGAAGAGCGCGTGTTCGCGGCCGGACTCAAGCGCATTTCGACCGCGCTCGTGCGCGAGCTCGTCGACAACGAGCTGATGAGCCTGGGATTGTCGGCCGCGCTGCGGCGCCAGGTCGCCTACGGCCTTCCCGCCTACGACTTGCGCGCGCTGCTCTCGGCGCCGGCTGCGCCGCTCGACCCCGGCCGCAGCATCTCGGCCGAGAGCTTGAGCGAGCGCCGCGCCGACGCGCGTCTGGCGGCGGAGGTGCTGCGGCGCTTTGCGCCCGACGAGGTGCTCTCCGCGAGCAGCGCGAGCGCGCACCTGAGCGGCGATTTGCACGTCGCGGGCCTCGCGGCGCCGCACCTGCCGCTGGTGCTCGGCGTGCCTGCCGCGCTGCTGGCGCGCGCCGAACCGAGCGTCGCCACCGCCTTCGAATTGCTCGACGAGCTGGTGGAGCTCGCGCACGAGAGCGCGCTGGGCGTCGTGCTCGAGGGACCGGGCGCCGCGCTCGCGCCGCTGCTCACGCGCGCGGGTCCGACGCACGCCACTCCGTTGCTCGGCGCCTGGTTGCGCGCCGCGTCCGCGGCCGCCAACGCCGCGGGACGCCGCATCGACCTCTCGCTGTTCGACCTCGGCGCACGCGGCGCGCCGTTCGCCGAGCGGCTCGTGCGCGAACTCAGCGATCCGGCGCTCGGCGCCTGCGCGCCGCGGCTGTACATCGACCAACGCGACCTGCACGCCCTGCTCGACGACGCCGGCGCCGACGAGAGTTTCGCGCGTGCGCTCGAGCAGGCGCTGCAACTGGGCCGCGTCACGCCGACCTGGGGCGACAGCGCGCGCCGCTGCGTCGGCCCCGGACTGATGCGCGCCGACGGCGAGCGCGGCGCGCTGGGTTGCGCGGGCGCGGTGGCGCTCAACTTGCCTCGGCTCGCGTTGCGCGCCGGGCCCTGGCGCGAGGATCGCGCACTCGAGCTGCTCGCCGGCGTGTGCCAGCAAGCCGTGGCTGCTCTCGAGGATCTGGCGCAGTTCCAACAGCGGGTGCGCGGCGCCCGCGTGGGCAGCTTGCGCGGCCGAGCGCACTACGTGCTCGCGCCCGTCGGACTGCGCGAGATGCTCGCTTACTTGGGCGACGGCGAACTGCGGCCGGACCAGGGCGCCCGCGTGCTCGGCTTCATCAGCGACGCGGCGCGGCGCTACGGCGAGCCCCGCAAGCTGTTCCTGAGCGTCGACCCGCACTTCGGCGAGCGCGCCGCGGTGCGCTTCGCGCGTTTGGACGCCGAACTTCCGCAGCACGCGCAGCGCCTGCTGTTCGGCGCTGGACCCGGCGTCGATCCGCTCGCGGCCTACAGCGATGGTTGGCGCCTCACGCCAGCCCCCGGCCGCGCGCCGTGGGAGTGCGAGGCGCTCGCCCTGGCGACGCTCGACGCCGGTGCGCTGTACCCGTTGCCCGAAGAGCGCTCGCGCGGCGGGCTGGTCTCGCTCGTCGAGGCTTGGCGGCGTTTCGACGCGCTGCGCCAGCGCGACGACGAACGCGACGGCGAGCGCGACGACGCGCTCGAGGGCGCCGTCGACGCGCCGCAGGCGCCGGCCAAGGCGCCCGTGAGGGAGCTGTTCAACGAACCGGCGCCGAGTGCGCCAGCGCCGCGCGCCGCCCGTCCCTCGCGCTCGGCTTGATCGATCCAAACCGCGCTGTTTTTGCCGTGATTTCTCGTTTCTCCAGACCCACTGCCAGGGGCGCACGCGCGTCGTGCGCCGCGACAGCATGAGACTCCAACGCATCGAACTGTTCGGCTTCAAGTCGTTCGCGGACCGCACCGTGCTGTCCTTCGAACCGTCGTTCACGGGCATCGTCGGCCCCAACGGATGCGGCAAGTCCAACGTCGTCGACTCGATCCGCTGGGTGCTGGGCGAGACGCGTCCGACCTCGATGCGCGGCGGCGAGATGAGCGACGTGATCTTCAAGGGCTCGGTCTCGCGTCCGCCGATGAACGTGGCGGAGGTGACGATGGTGCTCGACAACTCGCGCGGCGACATCGCGAGCCAAGGCGCCGAGGTGGCGATCACGCGCCGCGTGTTCCGCAGCGGCGAAGGCGAGTACTTGATCAACGGCGAACGCGTGCGTCTCAAGGACGTGCGCGACATGCTCTTCGACACGGGTCTGGGCAGCCGCGGTTATGCGGTGCTCGAGCAGGGCAAGATCGACGCGGTGCTCTCGGCCAACCCGCTCGACCGGCGCGCGATCTTCGAAGAGGCCGCGGGCGTCAGCCGCTACAAGATGCGGCGCAAGGAGACCGAGCAGAAGCTCAAGCGTGTCGAAGCGGACCTGCTGCGCGTCGACGACGTGCTCAAGGAACTGGCGACGCGCGTGCGCTCGCTGAAGATCCAGGCGGGCAAGGCCGAGCGTTTCGTCGCCGCGCGCGACGAGTGGCGCGAGGGCCGCTCGCGTTACTTGAAGCACAAGTTGCACGAGCAGCGGCGCGCGCTCGCCGCGGTGCAGATCCAGATCGAGGAACTCGAGTCGCGCGCGGAGAACCTGCGCCGCTTGCGCAGCGATGAAGAGGGCGACGCCGCCTTGCGCGAGCGCGAACAGTCCGCGCTGGCGGGCGAGGTCGATCGGCTCGCCGGCGAAGTGGCGCGCTTGGCGGGCGAAGTGCGCGCCTGCGACGAGCGGCACTCGCAGTTGCTCGCGCGTGCTCAGTCGCTCAAGGCTTCCGGCGCCGAAGAAGCGCAAAGGGCGCTGCAGCTCTCGGGCGCGCTCGAGCAGCGCGAAGCCGAACTCGAAACCAGCCGCGAGGCCGCGCGCAACGCCGAAGGCGCGAGCGCGAGCGCGAAACAGGCCGCCGCCGCGATCGCGCAGGCGCTGGCCGAGGAGCGCGCGCGCCACCGCGAGGTGCGTTCGCGCAGCGAACAACAAAACCGCGTGGTGCTCGGGCGTTTGCACGAGCGCACCTCGTCGCAGAACCAGCTCAAGCACCTCGAGCTCTCGCGGCCGGGTTTGCTCGAACGCAGCGCGCGTCTGCAGAGCCGCGTCGACGAGTCGCGCCAGGCGGCGGAGGCGCTGCGCGGCGAACTCGCGCACGCCGAAGCGCGCGGTGCGACCACGCAGGCCGAGCACACGGCAGCCGAGCAACGCGTGCGCGAGAGCGCCGAAGCTTGGAACGCGCTCGAACGCGAGGAGCAGACGCGCCGCGGCGAGAAGTCCAAGCGCGAGATCGAACGCGCGCGCTTGGCGGCGCGCATCGACGGCCTGCGCGACCTCGAACACGAACGCGCGAGCCTGGAGGCCGGCGCACGGACGCTGCTCGACAGCGTCAAGAAGGGTGCGGGCCCGTGCTCGCCGGCGCAGCTGCGCGGCGTGGTCGCCGACCACCTGCGCGCCTCGACGCAGCACGCGCGCGCGCTCGACGCGGCGCTGGGACCGGCGGCGCTGGGGCTGATCGCGGAGAACGGCGACCTCGCCGCGCGGCTGGTCGCGTGGCTGGGCGAGAAGCGCTCGGGCGTCGTGCGCGCCTTCACCGCGCAGTCGCTCACGCAGCGTCCGCGGACGGTGGAGCTCGGCGCTGGCCTCGAGGGCCGCACGCGGTTGGTCGACGCGATCGAAGTCAGCGCGGATTTCGAGCCCCTGGCGCACTGGCTGATCGGCGATGTGCTCCTCGCCGACGACCTGCCGCAGGCCGTCGCGCTCGTCGCCGAGCACCCGCACTGGCGTTTCGTCACGCCTGCCGGCGATCTGGTGAGCGCCGCGGGCGTCATCGGCGGCCACCGCGAGATGACCCAGGGCGCCGTCGGTCGACGCGCCTTCGCGGCCGAACTCACGCGCGAGCTCGAGGCGCTCGACAAGTTGCTCGTCGAGGACGTCGCGGAGCTCGAGCGTTTGGGCGCCGAGCGCAAGCGGCTCGCGCAGGCGCGCAGCGAAGCGCAGTCGGCGCTCGAACGCGCGCGCGTCGCGTCGGCCGAGGCGCGCGCCGCGGCGCAGACCGCGCGCGCGCGTCTGGCGGACCTCGAGCGCTCGCTCGGCGTGCTCGAGCGCGAGCGCGAGACGCTGGCGCGCGAGGAAGCGCGCATGGACGGCGACCTGCAGGGCGCGAGCGCGAAGCTCGGCGAAGCCAGCGCGGCCTTCGACCGCGAGAACGCTCAGCTGCAGGACCTCGAGCGCCAGCGCCTGGCGCTCGAGGCGCGCGTCGACGAGCTGCAGCGCCAGGAAAACCGCGGGCAGATCGAGCTCGCGCGCGTGAGCAGCGAGTTCGCGGCGCTGACCCAGCGGGTGCGCGACCTCGAGCGCAACTGCGAGTCGTCGCGCGCCGAACTCGAGCGCGCGCGCCGCCTCGCCGGAGAACACCAGAGCGGCGCGCAGTCCGCGGCCGCGGAGGCGCTCGCCGTCCGCGAGCGCGGCGACGTGTTGCTGGTCGAACGCGCCCAGGCCGAGCAGCGCCACGAAGAGCTGCGCAACGCCGAACGCGCCGGGCGCGAAGCCGTGCAGACCTTCCGCCAGCGCGTCGACGCGGTCACCCGCGAGATCGAGTCGCTCACCGGGCAGCTCTCCGCGCAGCGCCTCGACGCGCAGCGCATCGAGATGACCTGCTCCGAGCTCGCGGTCCGCGCGCAGGAGGACCTGGGCCAGAACGAAGAGCAACTGCTCGACGGCTTCGAGCCGGAGAACGAACTCGCGCTGCTCGGCGCGCTCGACGCGCTCGAGCAAGCGGTGACTGAGTCCAAGCGTCGGCTCGACGCGATCGGGCCGGTGAACACCGAGGCCGTCGCCGAACTGGCCGAGGCCTCGCAGCGTTTCGAGTTCCTCTCGACGCAGCGCAAGGACCTCGACGAGTCGCGCAAGGCCCTGGGCGAGGCGCTCACGCACCTCAACCAGGAGAGCATGCGCCTGTTCCTCGACACCTTCGCCGAGGTGCGCGAGCACTTCCAAACGCTCTTCCGCCAGCTGTTCGGCGGCGGCAAGGCGGACCTCGAGCTGCAGCAGGGCGTCGATCCGCTCGAGGCGGGCATCGACATCGTCGCGCGTCCTCCGGGCCGCGAAATGCTCCCGATCAGCATGCTCTCGGGCGGTCAGCGCACGATGACTGCGCTGGCGCTGCTGTTCGCCGTGTTCCGCTCGCGGCCCAGCCCCTTCTGCGTGCTGGACGAAGTCGACGCGGCGCTCGACGACGCGAACGTCGGCCGCTTCCTCGCGATGGTCGACGGCTTCCGGCAGAGCACGCAGTTCATCGTCGTGACGCACAACAAGGGCACCATGGCGGCCTGCTCGTGCCTGTACGGCATCACCATGGAGACCAAGGGCGTGTCGACTTGGGTCGCGGTGCAATTCGACGACGTCGACCGCTTCGTGCCGGACGCGGCGGGCAACGCCAAGGCCGCCGCCGAATCGCGTGAGCAGGCCGAAGCTGAACCCGAAGCGGAGGAAGGGCGCAGCGTCGAGCGGGTCGTGGAGTTGATTCCGCAGCCGCCGCCCCAGCCCAGCTCGGTGGGCGAACTCGCGCCCGCTCCGTGAGGCCGGCTCGCGTGCGCGAGCGGATGTGAACGATTCGACATGGACGCCGGCGCCGCCCGGCGTACGTGGATTTGCGCCGTAGGGTTTCCCGGCGGGCGGGTCGATAAGATCGCCGGAGGAATGACGGCGATGCGGAAGAACTCGAAGCGAGAGCGGAGCGCAGCCGCGCGCTGCACGCACTCGCTCTTGGTTCTGGCCGCGGCGCTCTCGCTCGCTCCCGCACACGCTCAGCGCGCCGACCCGGCGCCGCCCGCGGAGAGCGCAGCGGCTGGCGTCCAGGCGCCGGTGCGACCGGCGGCGGAGGCGCCCGACGCGCAGGAGCGTCCGGCTGCGGACCAAACCGGGCAGCCGGCTGCGCCGCAGGCGAATGCGCCGCAGGGAAACGCAACGCAGGGAAACGCACTTCCTGGGCCCGGTGTTCCCACTGGGCCGAGCACCACGCCGCCGCTCTCGCCGCTGCCGGCCTACGAGCCGCGCTACCGCGGTCCGTCGGAGGCCACGCTGTGGTGCGACGCGCTGGAGCGCGCGGCGCCCGAGCGCGTCCGGCGTTTCGACTTGGCCACCACACGCGACGGGCGCGTGACTCCCGCGCTCGAAATCGCGACCCCGGGCCCGATTCCGCCCGCGCAGCGGCCGACGGTGATCGTGCTCGGCGCGCTCGACGGCCGCTCGCTCGCCGGCGCCGAAGCCGCGCTCGCGACGGCGCGGCTGCTCGCCGAACCGACCTTCGCGCTCGCGCCCGGCCTGTGCGTGATCGTGGCGCCGTTCGCGAACGTCGAAGCACTGGACGTCTGCGCCAAGTTCGGAGTGAGCGACGGGCGCACCTCGCGACCGGTCGACGACGACCGCGACGGAGCGAGCGACGAGGATGGCCCGGACGACATCGACGACGACGGGCGTGTGCTCGAGATGCTGATCGAGGCGCCGGACGGCGCCTGGATGCTCAGCGAGGACGGTCGCTGGGCGCTGCCCGCGCACACCGGACCGGGGATGCGTTTCGAGCGCGTGCGCGAGGGGCGCGACGACGACGGCGATGGGCGCTTCAACGAAGACGGCCCCGGCGGCGTCGACCTCGACCGCAACTTCCCGATCGGACGCGACGGGCCGTGGGCCGACCCGAGCGTGGGCGCGCTGCCGCTTTCCGAACCGGTCTCGCGTGCGCTCGCCGACCTCGCGCGCGGCCGGCGCTGCTTCGCGGTGCTGCTCTTCCAAGGTCGCCACGGCGCGCTCGCGGCGCCGGGCGGTTGTGAGTCGCTCGAACGCTGGGCGCAGGACGATCGCGAGCTCTACGAGCTGCTCGGACGCGCATGGTCGCGGCTGTGCAAGCGCGAATTCGCGGGCGTGAGCAGCTTGCGCGCGGCGCGTGGCGAAGTCGCTGGCGGCGCCGCGCTCGACTGGTTCGCCGCCAGTTGCGGCGCGCTCGCGCTCGAACTCGCGCCGTGGGGCCCGCACGTGGATCTCGCGCCCGGGAGCGCGGCGCAGCCGGCGCGTTTCGACGCCTCGGCGCCGGCGGCGCTCGTCGGCGTGCGCCGCGGACCCGACCAGGCCTGGGAGCGTTGGCTCGACGAGCGCGGCGGCCTGGGCTACGTCCGCTGGCGGCCGATCGAGTTGCCCGGCGGGCGGCGCGCGCTGGTCGGTGGCTTCGAAGCCTGGACGGTCGACAACCCGCCCAGCGAAGTTCTGCCGCGCAGCCTCGCTGGCGCGCCCGAGTTCGTGGCGGAGCTGTGCGCGCAAGCGCCGCAGTTGGCCTTCGAGGGAGCGCGCATGGAACGGGCCGCGGGCGTCGTGCGCGTGCGTGCGAGCGTGCGCAACCGCGGCGCACTGCCGACCGGCCTGCGCGCGCAGAGCGCGAGTTCGAGCGCGGAGCCGTTGCGTGTGAGGCTCGAACTGCCCGACGGCGCGCGCCTGCTCGCCGGAACCGCGAGCGTGCGCCTGGACGTGCTGCCCGGCGGCGCGTTGTCGCGCGAGTTGGAGTGGATCGTGCTCGCGCCGGCGCCGGCGACGTTGCGGCTGATGGCGCGCGGCGGCTGGTGCTCCGACGTCGTGCAGGAGCTCGCCGAATGAAGCGAGGGCTTGGGATCGGCGCGGTGGCGTTGGCCCTCGTCGCAGCGGCCTGGGGACAGGACGGCCGGCGCATCACCGCGCCGCCGGACACGCGCACGCAGCTCGATCTGCAGCACTATTACTTGCCGCGCGATCTGCAGGTAGCGCTCACGGCGCTGGAGCTCGCTTACCCTGAGTTCCTGCGCCTGGAATCGTTCGGCCGATCGGGCACGGGCGCCGAGCTGTGGGTCATGACCGTCGCGCGCAAGGACGGGATCGAGCCCGCCAAACGCCCCGCGGCGCTGCTCGTCGCAGGTCTTGGACTCGACGATCTCGCCGCCACCGAGCAGGCGCTGTACTCGATCGTCGACCTGGTCCAGAACCACGCTCGCGACGACGCCGTCGCCCGTGTGCTGCGCGATTGCACCGTGTACGTCGCGCCGTGCCTCAACCCCGACCTGCGCGAGCGCGTGCTCGCCGCCGTCGAGCGCGGCGAGGCGCCGGCCTCGGCCGGCGAGGAGCCGGTGCTGCTCGAGCGCAACTTCCCCGTGCGCTGGGACCCGCTCACGACCGAACGCGCCGGCCCGTATCCGCTCTCGCGCCCCGAATCGCGCGCCCTGGCGGAGTTCTTGATCCTGCGGCCCAACATCGCGCTCGTGCAGCGCTACGGTTCGGCTTCGTCGCGCACCAGCGTCGACTTCGGCTGGCCTGAGGCGGACGTGCGCACGCACCGGCGCATCGCAGCGGACGGGCTGCTCGACAGCGTCGACTCCGTGGCGCGTCGCGAAGGAGCGCTGCTGTCCTTCGCCTACGAACAGACGGGCGCGTTCGCCTTCGAGTTGCCGAGCCTCGCGCGCGTCGGCGCCGAAGTGTTGCCCCGCGTCGATGAAATCCTGCCGCTGGCGCGCAGTGCGGCGAACTCGACGTTGCGTCTGCTCTCCACGCTGCCGGCGCTCGAGCTTTCGGCGGCCCCGCCGACAGCGCTCGATCCGCAGACCTGGCAGCTCGACTTGGAGTTGCGCAACACCGGGCGGCTGCCCAGCGCGAGCGAGTTGGGCGTCGCGCGTTTCGCGGTCGGCGCCCCGCAACTCGAGCTCAGCGGCGCGCAGCTGGCCGGTGCTGCGCTGGTGCGCGCGAGTGATTCGGTGGCGATGGCGTTGAGCGTGCGCGGCGCGGGCGCCGAGTTGCCGCAGATCGACGGCGGGGCCGTGTTGCGCCTGCGGCTGTTCGTCGCCGGAAGCTCCGGTGCGACCGCGGTGCTCAACGTGCGCACGCCGCGCGCGGGCAGCGCACGCGTGGACGTGGTGCTGCCCTGAGCGCGTCGCGCGGCGCTACTTGCCCAGCAAGCGGCGCTCGACGTTGGGCAGGCCCATCAAGGTGATGCGGCCGATCGCGCCCAAGCTCTTGGGCGAGCACTTGTCGAGCGTGTCCTGCGGCGTGTGCCACCAGGAGTTGTCAGGGCCGTAGTCGAAGTCGATCAGATCGACGCTCGGCACGCCGGCTTCGAGGAACGACAGGTGGTCGTCGGCGATCAGCTCGGCGCGGCCGTCGACGAAACGGCTCATGCCGGCGGCGCGCGCCGGCGCGGCGAAACACTCGTACAGCCAGGCGTCGGAGTAGCGGTCGCGATTGATGCGCAATTCCTTGTCGCCGACGAGGTCGAGCAGCACGAAGGCCTTCACGCGCGTGAGCAGCCCAGAGCTCTTGAGCTGTTCGACGTGGTGGCGCGAACCGTAGCGGTTGTCGGGATCTTCCCAGTGCGCGCGGATCGCTTCTTCGCCGTCGATGAACAGCAGCCGGTACGCCGCTTTGCGCGGACCGCCGAGGGACAGCACGCGTGCGAGTTCGAGCAGCACCGCCGTGCTCGAGCCGCCGTCGTTGGCCCCGACGAAGGTGAAGCCCTCGAAGCGTTTGGTGTCGAAGTGCGAGCCGATCACGATCAGCGGCGCCTTGTTCGCGCTGTCGCCCTCGGCCGGAAGGTCGACGTAAAGGTTGCACATCGGCACGTCGCCGGCGGGCGTGGCGCGTGCGATGAACGACTCGCGCACGGGGTTGAGGCCGTACGACTTGAGCTGCGTTTCGAGGTACTCGACCGTCTTGACCGACCCGCCGCTGCCGGCCGGACGCGGTCCGATGGCGACCAGCGCCTCGAGGTGCGCCCAGGCCTTGGTTTCGTCGAACAACTCGGCTTGCGCGCCGAGCCCGCCGCCCGCGCGAGCGCCGCCACCCTGGCCCGCGCCGTCGGCGCAGGCGACCAGTGCGCCGCCCGCGGCGAGGCAAGCGAGCGCGACGAGACTCCGCAACAGCGACGCAGATTGAGGACGCATGGGGTCAAGCTAGCAGAAGGCCGCAGCGGACGTCGTCCACGTTTCGGGACGTCGGATCGGGCTGCGTTTTGGTTCGCTGGGCGCCCGGGCGATGAGTGCCGGATGCGTCCGCGCGGTCTTGCGCCGCGTCGAAGCGCCACGCGTCATGAGCGAGCCCAACCACAGCAGCCTGTACGAACTCGCCGTCACCGCCCACGACCGCGAGCGCTACCGAGCGCTCCACTGGGAGGGCGGGCTGGACGAGTACCTCGAACTCGTCGAGCATCAGCCTCAACTGGCGCGCAATGCGTGGCAGCGCCTGGTCGACATGATCGAGTCCTTCGGCTCGACGCCGCCCAGCGCCGACGGTCGCACGCGGCGGCGTTGGAAGCTCTTCGACGATCCGCTCGGCGGGGGTCACGACGCGGTCTTCGGACTCGATTGCCCGCTCGACACGCTCGTGCAGACGCTGCGCGCCGGTGCGCTGGGGCTGGGGCCCGAGCGCCGCGTGATTCTGCTGCACGGCCCGGTCGGTTCCGCCAAGTCGACCATCGTGCGCCTGCTCAAGCGCGGGCTCGAGCACTACTCGCGCACCGACGACGGAGCGCTCTTCACGTTCTACTGGGACGTCGACGGTGAGCGCGTCGACTCGGCGATGCACCAGGATCCGCTGCTGCTGGTTCCGCGCGACGCCCGCGCGGCGCTCGAGCAGCGCTTGGCGCGCAGCTCCAAGGGCCCTTGGACGATTTCGATCCAGGGCCACCTCGATCCGGTCAGCCGTCACTGGTACTCGCGATTGATGGAGCGCTACAACGGCGACTGGAGCAAGGTCGCCAAGCACGTGCGCGTGCGCCGTTTCGCGCTCAGCGAAGAAGACCGCGTGGGCATCGGCACCTTCCAGCCCAAGGACGAGAAGAACCAGGACTCGACCGAACTCACGGGCGACATCAACTACCGCAAGATCGCCGAGTACGGCTCGGACTCCGACCCGCGGGCGTTCAACTTCGACGGCGAATTCAACGTCGCCAACCGCGGCCTGCTCGAGTTCATCGAAGTGCTCAAGCTCGACGTCGCGTTCCTCTACGACCTCCTGGGGGCGACGCAGGAGCACGCGATCAAGCCCAAGAAGTTCGCGCAGACCTCGATCGACGAGGTCATCCTCGGCCACACCAACGAGCCTGAGTACAAGAAGCTCGCCTCCAACGAACTGATGGAGGCCTTCCGCGACCGCACGATCAAGATCGACATTCCCTACAACCTCGAGTTGCGCGACGAGACGGCCATCTACCGGCGCCAGTTCGAGCGCCACCACGGCGCCAGCGCGCTCGCGCCGCACGCTCTGGAGTTCGCCGCTCTGTGGGCTGTGCTGACGCGGCTCGAAGCTCCGACACAACAGAACCTGAGCGTGGTGCAGAAGGCCTACCTGTACGACGGGCGGCCCGTGCACGGGGTCGGGAACGAACACGTCGAGGAGTTGCGCTCGGCGGCGCAGCGCGAAGGGCTGGCGGGTATTTCGCCGCGTTATGTGCAGGACCGCATTGCGGCGGCGCTGGTGTCCGAGAAGGGCACGGTCACCGCGTTCGATGTGCTCGCCGCGATCGAAGAGGGACTGGCGCACCACAGCCTGGTCTCCAACGAAGACACGCGCCGGCGTTACCTGCAGCTCGTCGACGTCGCGCGCGAGGAGTACGAGGAGACGCTCAAGCGCGAGGTGCGGGCCGCGGTGCTCAGCGACGCGGAAGCGCTCGAGCGCCTGTGCGCGAAGTACATCGAGAACGTCCGGGCCTACACCACGCGCGAGAAGGTGCTCGATGCATCGGGCGTGGCGGCCGATCCCGATGAGCGACTGATGCGCGCGATCGAGGCGAAGATCGAGATCGCCGACGCGCGCAAAGACGACTTCCGTCTCGAGTTGATGAACTTCGTGGCCCAGCTGCACAGCGAGGGTCGGCAGTTCGACTGGCGCTCGAGCAAGCGCCTGGCGCGCGCGCTCGAGATGAAGGCCTTCGACGACCGGCGCGACACGATCCAACTGGTCAGTTCGATGTCCGACGTGGTCGACCCCGACACCGGTCGCAAGATCGCACAGATCCGCGACCGACTCATGCAGCAGGTGGGCTACGACCGAGCGAGCGCCGACGAAGTGCTCCGTCACGTCGCCGGACTCTTCGCCCGCGGCGAGGCGAAACTGGCGGAGCGGGACGCCGCGTAGGACGCGCCGCATGTTCCGTATCGACGCCGATCGAGCGCGCTTTCGCGAAATCGTGCGCGGTCGCATCCGCTCCGACCTCTCCAAGTACCTCTCGACTCCCGAGCTGATCGCGAGACAAGGCGAACACGCCGTGTCCGTGCCGGTGCCGCAGATCGAGCTGCCGCAGTTCTGCTTCGGCGCCAACGAAAAAGGCGGCGTGGGGCAAGGGCCAGGCGAACGCGGCGAAGAGTTCGAAGGGGAAGGCGACGGTCAGGAGGGGACGGGCGCCGCCGGCGAAGGCGATGGACAGCACATCCTCGAAGTCGACGTCGAACTCGACGAACTCGCGGAGATGCTCGGGCGCGAACTCGCGCTGCCGCGCATCGAGCCGCGTGGGAAACGCCAGTTGGTGTCCGACTCAGCGCGCTACAGCGACATCTCGAACTCGGGGCCGGATTCGTTGCGCCACTTCCGGCGCAGCTATCGCCAAGCGCTGCGCCGCACGATCGCCGCCGGCGAATGGGATCCCGCTGCACCGCGCGTGGCGCCGATCCGCGAGGACTTTCGCTACCGCGCGCGCCGCATCGTGCCGGCGCCGGAGTCGTCCGCCGTCGTGATCCACATGATGGACGTGTCCGGCTCGATGGGGCGCGAGCAGAAGGAGATCGTGCGCATCGAGGCCTTCTGGATCGACACCTGGCTGCGCAGCCAATACGAGAACCTCGAGGTGGTCTACATCGTCCACGACGCTTCGGCGAAGGTCGTCGACCACGACTCGTTCTTCCATCTGCGCGAGTCGGGCGGCACGAAGATCAGCTCCGCCTATGAGTTGTGTCTGCAGTTGATCCGCGAGAAGCACCGGCCCGAGGACTGGAACATCTACCCGTTCCACTACTCCGACGGCGACAACTGGTCGGCCCGCGACACCGAGAAGTGCATCACGTTGTTGCGCCAGGAGATCCTCCCGTGCGTCAACCAGTTCTGCTACGGGCAAGTCAAGAGCGCTTACGGATCGGGGCAGTTCAAGAAGGACCTCGACGGGGCGCTGGGCTCTGACGAGCGTGTCGTGACCTCGAGCGTCGCGGAACGCGGCGACATCCACAACGCGATCCGCGCCTTCCTCGGCAAGGGCCGCTGAGATGCAGCCCGCGCGCCGCAGTCGTTCACCGCTGTCCGCCGAGCTCGCGCACTGGGCCGAGCGCATCGAGGCCGTCGCGCGCTCGTACGGGCTCTCGTTCCATCCGGTGGAGTTCGAACTGCTCGACGCGCGCGCCGTGAATGGCCTGGCGGCCTACGGCGGCTTTCCCGTGCGGTATCCCTCGTGGCGTTTCGGAATGGAGTTCGAACGCCTCGAAAAGGGCTACCAGTGGGGGCTGTCGAAGATCTACGAGCTGGTGATCAACAACGATCCCGTCGTCGCCTACTTGGTGCGCTCGAACTCGTTGCCGGAGCAGAAGCTGGTCATGGCGCACGTCTTCGGGCACGCCGACTTCTTCCGCAACAACTGTTGGTTCGCGAGCACGGAGCGGCGCATGCTCGACGCGATGGCGCAACACGCCACGCTCGTGCGTCGGCGCATCGACAGTCAGGGCCTCGACACGGTCGAGCGCTTCCTCGACCTCGCGCTTTCGCTCGAGAACCTGATCGATCCATATCTGCCGCTACGGCGCAAGCTCGCGAGCGGCGCGCAGGTGGCGGGAGCTCCCGCGCCCGCCGCCGGAGACGGCCCCACGTTCGACGTCTTGGGGTTCTTGTGCGAACGGGCGCCGCTGGCGGAGTGGCAGCGGGAGATCCTGACACTCGTGCGCGACGAGGCCTACTACTTCCAGCCGCAGCGCATGACCAAGATCATGAACGAAGGCTGGGCCTCGTACTGGCACAGCCGCATCCTGACCGGCGGCGTGCTCGACGGCTCGGAGATCGTGGACTTCGCCGACTGCCACAGCGGAGCGACGGCGACGGCGCCGGGCCGGCTCAACCCGTACAAGCTCGGCATCGAGCTGTTCCGCTGCGCCGAACGCCGCGGCGAGGACCTGATGCGGCTGCGCCGCGTGCACGACGACGCGTCGTTCGTCGACGAACTGCTCGACGAGGAGTTCGTCGCCAGCCAGAAGATGTTCCTGTACGCGCGCAATCCGCGTTCGGGCAAGAGGGAGGTGTCCGAACGCGACGCGGCGAAGGTCAAGGCGCGGCTTCTCGCGGACCTTTCGTGGGGCGGCCTGCCGCGCATCGAACTCGCCGGTGTCGATGCGGGCGGCGCGTTGCATCTGGTGCACCACCACGACGGCCGCGATCTGCAACTCGCCAAGGCGCGCGAAACTCTGGCGCGTGTGGGGGGGCTGTGGGGCGGGCCCGCGGTGCTCGACACGCGTGAGGACGGCGTCGGACGGCGGTTGCGCTGGCGCGCCGGCGAGCTGAAGGTCGAGGACCTCGACACGCCGATCGCGCAGTCTGCGTCCTGATCTGCCCGCTATCCTGCGCGCCTCGATGACGCCGACCTCGCTGACCGCGGAGCCCCTTGCGCCGCTCCGTCCGCTGCATTGGGCAGCGTTGGTGAGCTTGCTCCTCGTGACCGCCGCGGTGCGTCTGTGGGGGCTCGACCATGCGCTGCCGCATCATCGCGAGCGCGACGCGCACATGGCTTTCCACGTCGAGCTGCTCCGGCACGGCTACACGCCGCCCGATCCGCTCAACAACGACAACCAGTACCCGAGCTTGATGCCCGCGCTGCTGGCCGCGCTTCCCCTGGACGCCGCTCCGCCGCCGGCGGAGGCGCCGCTCGAGCAGCACCTCGACAGCGCGTCGCGCACGCTGCGCGACTTTCGCGCGGAGATGGCGCTGCTCTCCGTGGTCGGTGTGGCGCTCACGTTCGCGCTCGCACGACGCTTCGTCACGAACGGCTGGGCGCTGTGCGCGGCCGCGCTGGTCGCGGGGAACTTCCTGACGCAGTACTTCGCCCAGCAAGCGCGTCCGCACGTCGGCGCGAGTGTGTTCTTCCTCGCTGCGGTGCTCGCCTGCACGCGGCTCGCGCGCAAACAGTCGCTGGCGAGCTACGCGCTCGCGGCGCTGTGCTGTTGGCTTGCGATCGGAGCGCTGCACAGCGGCCTCGCGCTGCTCGGTCCGCTGGTGGTTGGGTGCTCGTTCGCAGCCCTGTACGTCGTCCACGAACCCGCTCGGCGGCTGGCGAGCCGCGTGGTCCTCGGCCCGCTGCTCGCGCTCGCCGTCGCCGGCGCCGGAATCGCCGTGTTCTACCGCTACCTGTTCCGCGAGCGCACCGACACAGACTTCGACACGCTCGTGGTCGAAAACTGGGGCCTGCGCTGGGGCGATCACCGCGTCGCGCTCGCGGACTTCGCCGGAGGCGGCGTCGCCACGTTGCTGCGCACGCTCGCCTACTACGATCCCGCGCTGCTCGCGTTGCTCGTGCTCGCGCTCGTGGTTTGGATCGCGCGCAAGACGCCGATCTATCGCCCGTACGAGCGCTGGTCGGACCTGTGGGTCACGTTGGCCTTCGTGTTGCCCTACCTGACGTTGATCGCGCTGTTCGCGCGCACCTACGAGCGCTTCGTGCTCCCGCTCACGCCGTACTTCGCGGTGTTCGCGGCGTGGGGCGCGGCGCAGCTCGCGAGCCGCTCCGCGGTGGGCCGCTCGGTCGCTCGAGCCGCCATGGCCTGTACGCTCGTCTTCGCGGGCGCGAGCGTGGCGCGTTTGGCGTGGCTGCGCGCGGCGCCGGATTCCATGGAGCTCGCCGCGGCCTGGATCGAGGAGCAGCTCGACCCCGAGCGCGATGTCGTCTATTGCATGCCGACGTTCGATCTGCCGCTCGCGCGCAGCGCGGCGAGCTTGAGCAACGTTGGCGGACGCCCGGTGGTCAAGCCCTCGCAGTGGTCGCTGTACCAAGCGCGGCGAGCGCGCGACGGCGCACCGCTGAGCGCGGGACGCTGGGACCTGCGTTACCTCGCGCCGCGGCCCGACCTCGGCTTTCCGGTGGCGCGCATCGAGAGCGATCCGCTCGGCTACTTGCGCGCGCTTGGCCCCGGGTACTTCGTGATCGACGTGTCGCGTATGCCGGTGCGCGCGGCGTACTCACGCATGGCGAGCGGCCTGGTTGAACTCGGCGCCGAGCGTGTGGCGCGCATCGGGCCCAACGAAGATTCCGCGGATCCCGGATGGTCGTTGCCGTTTGAGGACGAACTGATCGAAGGCTGGCCGAGCTTGGTCGGGCGCGTCCTGACCGCGAAGTGCACGGGGCCGGTGATCGAGATCTACCGCGTGAAGTGAGCGCGCGCTCAAGCGTGGGGCTGTCCTAGGGCGATAGGACAGTCATACGCCATGCGCTCCAAGCTCGATTTCACCGTAGATCCCAAGGGCGATCGTTCGCCGAGCGAGCAGATCGCTTCGGCGCTGCGCCTGGCGATCGCGTCCGGAGCGTTGGCGCCGGGCGAGCGCCTGCCCTCGGTGCGCCAGTTGGCCCTCGACGTGCTGGTCAATCCCAACACGGTCGGCAAGGTCTGGCGCGACCTCGAACGCGACGGAGTGCTCGAGTCGCGCCCCGGCGACGGGGTGTTCGTCGCGGCCGGAGCTCCAACGCTGTGCCGCGCGGCGTGTCGGCGCGAGCTGCGTCTGCGCCTCGACGAGTGGATCCGCGATGCGCGGCGCGCAGGTCTGGAACCGGACGAGATCGCGGAGCAGTTCCTGCGCGCGAAAGCGCGCCGCTCGAGCGCCGCGCGCGTCGGAGGTTAACGATGAGCAGTGCAGCATCGGTTGTGAGTGTGCGTGGTCTGAGCGTGAAGTTCGCGCGTCGCACGGTCCTCGACAAGCTCGACTTCGAGCTCGTGTCCGGCAGCGTGACGGCGCTCGTCGGCGACAACGGCGTCGGCAAATCGACGCTTTTGCGCGTGCTCGTGGGCGCTCTCGCGCCGGACGAGGGTTCGGTGCGCGTGCTCGGGCTCGATCCGATACGCGACGGAGCGCGAGTGCGGGCTCGTGTCGGCTATTGTCCCGATCGCTTCGAAGTCGCCGAGCGCACCACGGCGCGTGATTGGCTCGAGTTCGTCGCGCGCTTCTATCCGACTTGGAATCTCGCGGAGCAGCGCCGCTTGTGCGAGTTGCTGGATCTCGAACTCACGCCGCGCGTCGCGGAACTCTCGAAGGGCGCTCGCGCCAAACTTGGGCTCGTCGCTGCGCTTGCGCACGAGCCCGAATTTCTGCTGCTCGACGAGCCCTTCTCGGGTCTCGATGTCGCCGCCCGCCGTGCCGTTGCGAGCGCAGTGATCGGCCACCTGCGCGAGGCTGGCCGCACCGTGCTCGTCGTGAGCCACTCCGTGGCCGACTTGGAGCGCGTCGCCGATCGAGTGGCGCTACTCGAAGCGGGCCGCATCGAGCGCCACGACGAGCTCGAGTCGTTCGCCGTGCACGGTCGGCGCGGAGTCGGCCTGGAGGCTGCGCTGCTGGGCGCGAAGCAGGAGAGTTGCTCGTGAGTTCCGTTCTAGTCTTGGTGCGCCAGCAGGTGCGCGAGTCGCGTACGTCGTCCATCCTGGCCGCACTCGCGACCAGCGCGGCGCTCGGCTTCGTGCACGCGTGGTTCCCCGGGCCTGCCGCGGTGTCCGAGGCGTCGGCGCTCGCGATCGGTGTGTTGGCGGCGTTGTGGACGCTGTACTTCGCCTCGGACTCGTTCGCGGGCGACTCAGCGAGCGGGCGCCTGGCGACGTTAAGCGTGCTGCCGGTCTCGTCGCGCGTATTGTGGACCTCGCGACTGTGTTTCGTCGCGTCAGCATCGTTAGCGCAGAGCGTGTGGGCGCTTCTTGTGGGCTACGGATGCCAATTTGCGTTCGGGAATGCCCGCTCGCTCGAGCACTTCGAAAGCGGTCTTCATAGCTACGCACCATGGGCGTTTGCGCTTCCCGTGCTCGCAAGCGCGGGGATCCTCGCCTCGCTCGTCGTCGACAGTGCGCTGTCAGCGATGGTCAGCTCGCTGTTGCTGCTCGGTGGCTTGGCCGCGGTGCTCGCGCCGTTGACGCGCGCCTTCGCCAGCTTCGGAGTCGACCTTCGGCTATCGGTGGGACAGGCTGTGGCCGGCGCCGTGCTGTTCGCATTCGCGTTGCTCACGCTCGGGGCGTTCTGCTTCGCGCGTGGCCAACGTCGGCTCGGCGCGCGTCGAGTTAGAGCCTTTCACGCCGCGTGGCCGCTCGGCGCACTGGTGTGCGTCGCGGGTATCGCCACTGCCGCCGAACATCGCCGCCGAGTGGCCGTCGAGCTGGACAGCCCCAGCGCCAGGTTCCACCGGGCCAGTGCCTCGATCGATGGCTCGTTCCTCGCCTTGCCCGTCTGGCACGACCTGACAGGCAACCAGGATCCACCGCCGAACGTGTGGCTGCTCGACCTGGACACGGGCCGACGCGAATTGCTCGCGCGTCCGGGCCAGCTCATCCTCGATCGCTACTTGCACTACTCGCTGCCGTGGAGCTTCGAGAAGCCACAGCATGTGTTGCAAATCAACTCCCTCGATTTCGACGAACTCGAGGGCCGGCTCGAACTGAGGGCCGGCGTGGGGACCTGGAGCGTGAGCACACAATCAGCGAGCGCGGGAGATCTGCCTTTTTGGCTTGCAACGCGGGCGGTCCCAGCGTGGGCGAGCTTGGACTGGGAGCGCGATGCGCAAGGTGTACGTTCGACGATCGTTCGCTGGAGCGAGCGCGGCATCGAAACGCGCTTTCCCGACGCGATTCCGTTGCGCGTCGTGTTGCCGACGCTTGTCGTCGGTCGAGTGCTGCGGCTGCGCGAACAAGCCCTCGTCCACCACGATCTGCAGAGCGGCTCGGAATCGCTTCTCTTGCAGGGCGTGACTGGTGAAACGATGTGGCCCTCTCCCTCGGGCGGCGCAGTCCTGGTGAGCACCGAAGACGCGCGCATCGCGCTCGACGCCGCCACTGGGGCCATGCTGCACACGCCCTGGCCGCGCGAGGAGTGGAGCGTCGCGTGGATCGATTCCAACGACGACGAGCGTGTCGTGGAGCTGAGTGCGATCGGTGTCCCCGACGCCCCGAGCCGCATCCTCGACCTCGAAACGGGTGTTGAGTTCGAAGTCGAGCGTGAACGCGGTCACGGACTTCTCCTGCGCATCGCCCAGCGCGGCTACGTGTTCGTGCGCGCGGACGGCGATCTGGTCCTGGTCGACCTCCAGGGACGACTGGTCAAGGTCCTCGTCGAGCGCTGAGGCGCGCTCGCTGTGTTCGCGGCGCCGGGCGGACGGCACACTGGCGAGCTGCGATGGAAACGCCCCCGACGAAACGTTCGACGTGGATCGCCCTGCTGGCGCTCACGCTGGCGGCGCTCGTCGTGCGGCTTTGGGGGATCGGCTACGGCGCGCCCATCTGGGAGGAGCCCGACCCGGACATCATCGCCCACGTCGATCAGTTGCGCGGCGATCCCGTGCTGTCGACGGTCGATGCGCCCGAGCAGCAGTACCCGCACTTGCTCGCGCGGCTCGCGCAACTCCTTCCGCGCCGGCCGCCGGCGCAGGGCGAAGGCGCTCCGACGACGCTCGACGGCCACCTCAAAGCCGCGGCCTGGACGCACGTGCAGGTGCGTGCGCTTGTGGCGCTGCTTTCGTGCGCGACGATTCCGCTCGTGTTCGCGCTCGCGCGGCGTTTCGTCACCGAGCGGTTCGCTCTGCTCGCCGCCGTGCTCGCCGCAACGAGCCTGCTGCACCATCACTTCGCGCAACAAGGGCGGCCGCACGGCGCCGCTGTGTCGTTCTTCGCTTGGACGCTGCTTGCCTGCATTGACGTCGCGCAGCGCGGACGCTGGCGCGATTTCGCGCACGCCGGAGTCGCGAGTGCGTTGACCTTGGCGACGATCCAAAGCGGCTTGGCCGTCCTGCTGGCCGGTGTCGCGGCGTGGTGGATCGCTGCGGCGCACGAACGCAGAGCCTGGCCGCGCATCACGCTCCCGATCGCGCTCGTCGCCGCGGGCATCGTGGTCTTCTATCCGTACTACTTCGACGGCAGCGCCGGTGTGCAGGATCCGGCGCGCCACGTCGACGAGAGCCAGGTGCTCGTGCGCTTCGGCGAGCACATGATCCTGCGCTCGGAGTTCGACGGCAGCGGGCTGGGTGTGCTCGCGCTGTCGCTGTGGAACTACGAGCCTGTGCTGTGTGCTCTGCTCGTCTTGGCTGTCCTCGTCGCGCTGTTCCACTTCCGTCCACGCTCGTCCGGCGTCGCTGCGCGAGTCGTGCTCGCGTTCGTGGTTCCCTACAGCTTGGTGAGCTGCGCCTACGGCATGACCCTCGAACGCTTCGCGCTGCCGCTGCTGCCGCCTTTCGCGGTTTTCGCGGCGTGGGGGATCGAACGCCTCTTCCAGGCGCTGTCGCACGGGGCCGCGCGCCGCGCCGTGCTCGCCGCGCTCGTGGCGTCCTTGACGCTGCCCGCAGTTGCTTGCGTCAAGCTCTCTTGGCTGCGTTCACGTCCCGACACGCTCGACCTCGCGGCGCAGTTCGTCGCGGCGCAGCCAGCGGCAGCCGCCTGGGTGCAACCACCGCTCGACCTGCCGCTCGCGCGCCAACGTTCGCCTCGCCCCGGCGGACTGTTCACGCCCTGGGCGCATTGGCAGGCCGTCGCGAGCGACGTTGCAACCTTGAAGGAGGCTCGCGATCTGCGCTGGCTGCTGCCCAAACCGGATCAGCGCGCCGATCTCGAAGGCTACCTGCGCTCGCTCGGACCAGGGCTCGTCGTCCTCGAGCGCTTCGAGGTGCGCACCGAGCACGTCGAGCGCGTGGCGCTGCGCAAGACGCTCCAGCGGGTGGGCGAGTTGGCCGCAACGTTTTCCCCTGACGCCGATCCGACGCGGACCGAGCTGGAATTTTTTTTCCAGCTCTCGGATCACTTCAACGCCGACGCGCATTGGGACCACCCGCACTTCACGCTGCGTTTGCTGTCGGCCCGGGCGATCGGCTGCGTGGTCGAGGTCTGGCGGTTGCCCGCAACGGACTAGTCCCGCTAAGGATCGGGGTGGAGGCGGGTCGAAGCACCACCCTCGCGCGCCCGTGGGGCGGCCTCTAGACTCTTTGCCCCACAACTCGGCTCGCGCTTTCTGGTCCCACGCCGCGTCTGTCATGTCGTCCCAATCCCCGTTGTGCGCCCGTTCGAGCCGTGCCGATCTCCGCGCCCCGTGCGCGCAGGGGCGAGCGGAGTGAGCGCCCTGTCTGCGAGCCGCCCGATCCGCTCGGTGTCGGTATTGATGCCGACCTGGCAGGGCGAGGAGTTCCTCGAGCGCGTGCTCGAAGCGCTGGCGGGGCAGGGGTTGGCGTTGCCGTGGGACTTCAGCGTCATCGACTCTGGTTCGAGCGACCGCACGCTCGAGATCCTCGAGAGCTGGCGCGCGCGCCTGGGCGTCCCGCTGGTGGTCGAGAGCATCCACCAGAGCGCCTTCGACCACGGCGACACGCGCAACCTGCTCGCGGCGCGCTCGCGCGGCGACCTGCTCGTGTTCCTGACCCAGGACGCGATCCCCGCTGCAAAGACCTGGCTCGCGACGCTGGTGCGCAACTTCGAGGACGCGCGCGTCGGCGCGGCCTACTGCCGCAACGTGCCGCGGCCGGACGCGGAACTGCTGACCAAGGTCTTCAGCGCCGGCGATCCGGGCTACACGCCCGGTCGGCGCGAAACCACTCTGCCCGCCAACTACGCGCAGCTCGGGCCGCACGAGCGCCGGCTGCTCTACAACTTCAACGACGTAGCCTCGGCTGTTCGCCGCGAGTTGTGGGAGTTGCATCCGTTCCCGCGTGCGTCGTTTGGCGAGGACGTTTTGATCGCGCGTGCGTTGCTCGAGGGCGGCTGGACCGTTGTCTACGACGACGTCGCCACGGTCGAGCACAGCCACGACTACGATGCGGCGGAGACGCGCAAGCGTTGTCGGATCGACGGGAAATTCAACGCGGAGCACCTGGGCCGCGTGTGCATCGAGCGGCGCGAGGACGCCGACGAGCTCACGCGCCGCCAGCTCGAGCGCGACCGCGAGGCGTTGCTGCAAGCAGGTTTCGAAGGCGCGCGGCTCGAGCGCGAACTTGCGCACGCGGAAGAACTGCGGCGCGCCGCGTTCGTCGGCTTGTACGAGGGCGGACTGGCGCAAAAGCGCTTCCCCACGACACGCATGCGCAAGCAGTCCAAGTTGCGCGTGCTGTACGTCGTGCACGGTTTCCCGCCCGATACGTGGGCCGGCACCGAGGTCTATACGCTGGGGCTCGCGCTCGAGATGCAGCGGCGTGGCCACGAAGTCGCGCTGCTCACGCGCGCGCCCGCGCAGCGGTCGGTGGCTGACGGCGGACCGGCGGACTTCAGCGTCGAGGAGACGGAGTTCCGCGGCCTCAAGGTGTGGCGCATGACGCACCGCCTGCAGCACGGTTCGTTGCGCGAGAGCTACCACCAGCCCAAGGCCGAAGCCGCGTTCCGCGACGTGCTGCTCGGATTCCGGCCCGATCTCGTGCACTTCCAGCACTTGATCCACCTCTCGGCGACGCTGCCCGCGGTGGCGCGTGAGCACGGCGTGCCGTCGATCATCACGGTCAACGACTATTGGGCTGTGTGCGCGCGGGTGCAACTCATCCGACCCGACGGCGTGCGCTGCGAGGAGAACCAGGGCCTGGGCTGCTTGACGTGCGTCAAGGACAAGGACCCCAAGGGAATCGAGTCCGCGCGCCAGATGCTGCCGACGGTGGCGCCGTTGATGGGCTTGCTCGGCAAGTCCCAGGACGCCGCGCTGTTCGGTGGGCTGGCGAGCTACGCGCGCGAGTTCGAGGACATGCGCGCGCGGCACGATTTCGTGCTCGCCGGTTACGACGCGGCCGATCTGTTGATCGCCCCCAGCCGTTTCTTGCGGCGCAAGATGCTCGACACGGGCAAGTTCGACGCGCACAAGGTGCTGTACTCGGACTACGGCACGCTGACCGACAACGTGCGGCCGATCCAGCGCCAGCGTGATCCGGGCGGCCGACTGCGCGTCGGGTTCGTCGGTTCGCTGCTGTGGTACAAGGGCGTCGACGTGCTCGTGCGCGCGATGGCGCTCGTGCCCGGTTCCGCGGCGGAACTGCACATCTTCGGCGACTACAAGCCCGACACGGACGCCTACCACGCGCAGTTGCGCGAGCTCGCGGCTGCAGGCACGGGCAACGTGCGTTTCCACGGGCGCTTCGACAACGCGAACATCGCCAACGTCTACGAGCAGATCGACGTGCTGTGCACGCCCTCGACCTGGTTCGAGAACTCGCCGATCACGATCCACGAGTCGTTCCTGTTCCGCACGCCGCAGCTGGTGAGCGACATCGGCGGCATGGCCGAGCTCGTGCGCCACGAGGTCGACGGTCTGCACTTCAAGGTGGGCGACGCGCGCGACCTCGCGCGCCAGATCCGTCGCCTGTGCGACGAACCCGGGCTGTACGAGCGTTTGTGCTCCCAGTTCCCGCGCATCAAGACCATGGCGGAGGACGCCGAGGAGATGGAGGTGCGCTACCGCGGCCTGGCTTGTCTGGTGCGTCCGAACACGGCCAAGGTGCTGCTCGACAAGCCTGGCGTCGGAGCGATCGAGCGCTTCGGCGCGGTCGAGCAACAGCGCGCGGACCTCGCGCTGCTGCGTCCCGGCGCGCACGTCGAGTACGACGCGCGCAGCCTGCCGAACGGCGCCTTCACGGTGCGCGTCGAACTCGAGTTTCTCGGCGGCGAGAGCAGCGTGGAGCTCTCGGGCCTGGTCGCGCTGGACGGCGTCGAACTCGGGCGCATCGAAGCCCAGCACGCAGGCGCGCACGACGAGCGCCGCGCGTTCGAATTCGATTGCGACGTCGCGCAGCCGGCGCGGCGCCTGCGCGTGTCCACCGCTCCCGGCCAGCCCGCCAGCCACCTACGCATCGCACGCGTACTCGTGACCCAACGCGGCGCCGCCGCTGCGCCCGCGCGCCAGCCCGCCGCGGCTCACCACTGAGCTCTGCAACGCACCTCGATCTTCACCCAAGCTCGCGCGCATCCTCGTCCCATGTCCAAGTCCAAGCCCAGCCTCGCGGATCTGTATTTGAAGCCGGGTAAGGCCGTTTCTGATGCAGCGCTGCCCAAGGTGACGGTCGTCATCTTGAACCTCAACGGCAAGCACCATCTCGAGCTGTGCTTCAACAGTTTGTTCGCGATGGACTATCCGGCGGACAAGCTCGACGTGCTGATGGTCGACAACGCCTCCGACGACGGCAGCGTTGAGTTCATCAAGCGCAAGTGGCCGAACGTGCGCTTGCACGTGAACAAACGCAACGTCGGCTTCGCGCCCGGCTGCAACATCGGCGCGAGCTTGCGTGGGGATTCGGGCGTCGTCGCGTTCCTCAACAACGACATGCGCGTCGACAAGCGCTGGCTGCGCGAGCTGGTGTCGCCGCTGGTGCGCGGCGAGTGCGTCGCCGTGACGTCCAAGATGATGTCGTGGGACGGCAAGACGCTAGATTCCGCCGGCGGCGGCATGAACTTCCACGGCATGGGCCTGCAGTACGGCTACAAGGAGCCGCCCAAGCACGACTACGACAAGCCGCGCAAGACGCTTTTCGCGTGCGGCGGCGCTATGGCGATGGACGCCGCGCTGTACGACAAGCTCGGCGGCTTCGACAACGAGTTCTTTGCCTACTACGAAGACGTGGACTTGGGCTGGCGCACGTGGGTTGCGGGGCACGAGGTGCACTACAACCCCGAGTCGGTGTGCTGGCACCACCACCATGGGACGAGCAAACGCCTTCCGCTCGAAGCGGTGCGCCTGATCCAGGTGCGCAACCCGTTGCTGTCGTGCTTCAAGAACTACGACGACGACAACCTACGCAAGATCCTCCCGGTCGCGCTGGCGCTGGCGATCCGGCGCAACCTGATCGTGTCGGGAATTCCGAGCGACCAGCCCTACCGCATCGAGCATGCGCGGCCGGCGGAGCCGGGCGCGGATTCGAGCGGCATCGACAAGCTGCTGGGCAAGCTGCGCCTCAAGGCCCCCGCCAAACACGGCGTGGCCCCGATCACGCGCATCGGGGTGGCGGATCTGATCGCCGTGAACGACCTGCTGTCGAACTGGAACCATTGGATGCAGCGTCGCGCAGAGGTACAGTCGCGCCGCAAGCGCCAGGACGCCGAGATTTTCTGCCTCTTCCTACGTCCCTTGTGGTGCGTCGAGGCGGACCCGCAGTACCGCCAGCTCTTCGAGGGCGCGACGCGCTTCTTCGGCGTGGACGCGCTGTTCCACGGACTGACGTTGATCGACAAGGACCCCGCGGGCTGATCCAGCGCCCGTCCCACGCCCTTCCCGCGCCGCATGAAACTCTCGATCGTCATTCCGGTCTACAACGAGGAGCGGACGCTCGAGGAACTCGTGCGCCGCGTGCAGCAGGTTCCCTACGAGAAGGAACTGGTCCTCGTCGACGACTGCTCGAAGGACAAGACTCCGCTGATCATTGCGGAACTCGCCAAGCGCTACGACAACGTGCGCTGCTTCCGCCACGAGGTGAACCAAGGCAAGGGCGGCGCGCTCGCCACCGGATTCAGCAAGGTCAGCGGAGAGATCGTTCTGATTCAGGACGCGGACCTCGAGTACGACCCGGCCGATTACACGATCCTGCTGCGGCCGATTCTCGAAGGGAAAGCCGACGTGGTCTTCGGCAGCCGCTTCCTCGGCGGCGCCTACGCGCGCGTGCATCTATTCTGGCACTACGTCGCCAACCGCATGCTGACCTTGGCGTCGAACTGCTTCACCAACTTGAACCTCACGGACATGGAGACCTGCTACAAGGTCTTCAAGCGCGACGTCGCCGATCGGCTGCAGATCCGTTCGCGCACGTTCGCGGTCGAGCCCGAGATCACCGCCAAGGTCGCGAAGATGCGCGTGCGCGTCTACGAAGTGCCGATCAGCTACGCCGGCCGCGACTATTCGGAGGGCAAGAAGATCGGCATGAAGGACGGCTTCATCGCGCTGTGGGCGATCGTGCGTTGGTCGCTGTTCAACTGATGAAGCGCCGCCGCGTGCGGCAGTGAGCCCAACTGCGAGCCATGGACGAGTTTCACGCGCTGGTCGACGAACAGGTGCGACGCGCCATGGAGGCCGGCCTGTTCGACAAGCTGCCCGGCGCCGGCAAGCCGCTCGAACTCGAGGACTTGAGCGCCGTCCCCGCCGACCTGCGCGCGAGCTACATCCTGCTCAAGAACGCTGGCATCCTGCCCGAGGAACTCGCGCTCAAGCAGGAGCTGCTGCGCATCGACGATCTGCTCGCGGCCTGCGAGAGCGATGGCGAGCGCGAAGCGCTGCGCGCGCGGCGGAGCAGCGGCGCACTCAAGCTGGCGTTCTTGCTCGAGCGCCGCGGACTGCGCCCGTCCATGCTCGAGTACCACGGCGCGCTGCAGCGCAAGCTCGCCGGCGGCGACGGCGCTGGTGGGCGCTCGGACTGAGCGCTGCGCGCGTCACTCGAGCGGTCGGTTCAGCGGCTTGCGCGGGACGCCCTCGATGTCGAGCGCGAGGCACTGCGTGAGGAACTGCACGCCGAGGATGATCGGCATGGCCGCGAACATCACCTGGCCGGCGGTCGCGCTCACGCCGGTGTCGAGCACCTCGAGCCACACGATCGAGCCGTAGGACACGCCCCAGGCGAGCGCAGGCAAGCCCATCACCAGGTACAGCGAGACCGCGGTGAAGTCGTACACGAAGTAGCGCCAGAAAACGCGCCGCACGAAGCCCCACAAGAGTCGCGGAGGAAAGCCGAACAGTGTGCGCGGAATCGACAGCGAGCTCTTCTCGTCGCCGTAGCGCGCGGGCATGGCGACGTCGCGCACGACGGCGCGCAGGATGCCGAGCTTGATCAGGAAGCCCGACTCGAAGAAGTAGCGCTTGTGCAGCTTCTCGAGGTCGATGCGCCGCAGCACATCGGTCCGCACCGCGACGTAGCCGTTCGCCGGGTCGAACAGATTCCAGTAGCCCGAGGCGAGCTTGACCAGGAACGTCAGCCCCGCGTTGCCGATGACGCGCACGAGCGGCATCGACTTGAGCGCGGCGACGTGTTCGTAGCGGTTGCCCTTGGTGACGTCCGCTTCGCCGCGCACGAGCGGCTCGATCAGCGCCGGCAAGTGCGCCGGGTCCATCTGGTCGTCGCCGTCCATCTTCACGACGATCTCCAGGCCCAGTTCGAGCGCCTTGCGGAAGCCGGTTTGCATCGCGCCGCCGACGCCTTGGTTCACCTCGTGGCGCAGCAGCACCACGCGTGCGTCGTTCAGGCCTTGCACACGTTCGAAGGTGTCGTCCGGGCTGGCGTCGACGACCACGATGATGGTCGCGACCCAGCTGGGGATGCCGCGCACCACGGCCTCGATGTGGCGGGCCACGCGGTACGCGGGGACCACCACGCCGATGCGGCGACGGGCGAGGGCGGCGGAGTCCATGGGGCGGGGAGACTAGGGTTCGGCGGCGCGTCGCGCACGGGTGGAGCGGCGCACAATCCGTCCCTCAGAATCTAGCGGCGCGGCAGGCGGAAGATCTCGATCACTGGCCCGGTTCCGCGCGCCTGGAGGAGGCGCCGGAAGAAGATGCCGGGCGCGACGCTGGTCTCTTCCTGGTAGCCGAACGGGTGCTCGCTGTAGCCCGGGTCGCCGTCCGGTGAGATGCGTACGAGCAGCTGCGCGTTGGCCAGCAGCCATTCGCGCAGCTTGGTGGCGCCGGGGTGCACTCGATTCTCGGCGAAGACCTCGGTGATCGCGAGCTCGCCGCCCTCTTCGGCGACGAAACGAGCCGGGTCGTTCGCGCCCATGGCGAGCATCTTCCCGGCCGTCCACCAACGCAGCCGCCAGCGCTCGCCCAGCGGCGGCCCGCCGGGCAGGGTCGCCTGGTAGCGCGACCACGGCCGGTTCCAGCTCGCGCCCTCGCCGCCGGGCCAGTTCGCGAGCCCGGCGGGCTCGCGCAGCAGCGGCAGATCGAGGGTTGGCGTGAGCGTGAGGTCGAGCGCGCGGAACTCGCCGGCGCGCTCCTCGAGCCAGCGCGCGGCGAGCTCGGTGGTGTGGGGCTGCGAGCGCACGTCGCCCAGCGCCAAGCACAACCACGCGCCTGGCGCAACGGCGAGCAGCGCGAGCACGCCCCACGTCGCGAAGCCCGCGACCGCGCTGCGCGTCGGCACGCGGCGCGCGACTTCGCGCAGACCGAAGGCCGCGCAGCAGGCGAGCAGCGGCACGAGCGGAAGCGCGAAGCGCTCGTAGGTGCGGTTGTACAGGCCCAACACGACGAGGTAGGGCAACGCGAACGCGAGCACGACCCACAGGTCGCGGCGGCGCGTGTAGTTGTTCGCCGCGTCCTGCGTTCCGCGCCGCACGGCCCACAGCACCAGCCCGAGCAGCGCGAGCGCGGTCAGCGCCGGTTCGTACGAGACGAACGTGCGCGCCAAGGTCACGAAGCCGCCGCCGCGGAACTGGTCGAGGAACAGCAGGTGGCCGCTCTGGTTGATGAGCGCCGCGTCGGCGCCGGGCTGTTTCGGCAGTTCTTTGCCGAAGAACTCGTAGGGGTAGAACACGACGATTCCCGAGCCCACGAGCGCGACGGTGAGCAGCAGGCGCGGGTCGAGCCAGCTGCGTTTGTGCGTGCGGCGCGCGAGCACGGCCACGACGAGCGCCGGGAGCAACGCGAGCGCGCTCTGCAGGCAGCCCAGGGCGAGCGCGAGCGCGCCGCCGGCGAGGCTGTGGCCTGCCACTCCGCCGCGGCGGCGCAGGCGCACGAAGGCGAGCAGCGCCCAGGCGAAGAGTGCGCCAGCGGCAGCGTGCGGACGCGACTGCTGCGAGAAGTTGACCGACAGCAGGCTCGCGGCGCACAGGAGCCCGGCGACGATGGCCCAGCGCCGCTCGAGGAACAGCGCGGCCAGGAGGTACGCGGCGGGGGCCATCAGCGCGGCGAACAGCGCCACGACTAGGCGCGTCTGCAGGTGCGGCGCGGAGGCGGCGCGCAGGTGATCGGCGAGCGGCGCTTGCGGCTGCGCGTTGGCCGGCCGCGGAACCTGCGTGGCGACGTTCGCGATGAGCAGCGGATACCAGCGGAAGTTGCGCTGCTCCCTCCAAGCGTCGCCGCCCTGGCGCAGCAGCTCGACTTGCCCGGGGATCATGCAGTCCTGTTCGAGTGTCGTCGGCAGTCCGTGCCCGATCCCCGGCAGCCGCAGGAAGAACGCGCTGAAGAACAGCGTGACGCACACGACCCAGGTGAAGATGCGCTCGCGCAGCGTCGGCGCGGGCGCGGGCTGCAGTTGGGGCGGCGTGGCTCGAGTCACAGCTTCAAGCCTACTTCCCGCTGCGCGAGCACGCGGAGCATGAGCACCGATGCGAGCATCGCGATGGCTGTCGCGGCCGCTGCGCCGCTCAGTCCCAAGCAGGGAATGAGGAGCGCATTGAAGTACGCGTTGAGCAGCACGACGCTGAGCATCAGGCGCGTGTGCCAGGCAGGCTTGTTGGCCATCAGGAGGACGTGCAGGAACGGCATGTAGCCGGCGATGGCGACGATGCCGCCGACGAGCAGGGTGAGCGGCAACCATCCGGCGGCGAACTCGGCGCGGTCGAGCACCCACAGGAAGACGGGGAACACGGCTACGGTCGCTGCGCCGACGCCGAACATCAGCAAGTAGGTGATGCGCTTGCCCTTGGCGATCAGTTGTTCGAGCTCTGACGTGCGGCCCGCGGCGAGGTGCTGCGCGAGCAGAGGGTTGTAGTTGTTCTGCAGCACGACGAGGAGTTGGAACACGCCCTCGGCGACGAGCGCGGCGAAGCTGTACACGCCCACGGGCCCGTCGGCGAGGAACACGCCGAGCATCAACACGTCCAGGCGCGAGTTGAGCTCCATCAGCATCCCGGAGCCCATGCTCTTCACGCCGTACACGAGGTGCTCGCGCGTCCAGGTGCGCCAGGTTGGTGCGATCGGCGCGCGCATCTGCGCCGCGACTTCGAGCGCGAGCGGAACGAAGAGCAGCCCTTCGGCGAAGCTGAACAGGAACGCGATGCGGCCGGGCCCCATGTCGCTCCAGGCGACGACGCCCAGGCCGGCGACCATCAGCACGTAGCGCAGCGAGGTGTAGATGGCGAAGGCGCGCATGCGCTGCGCGCCGTTGACCACCGACATCCCGACCTTGTTGAGCGCGAAGAAGAACAGGCCCGGCGTGGCGGCGGCGATGCCTTCGGAGACCTGCGGGCTGTCGAGCAGCGCCGCGACCGGCTCACGCAGGAGGTAGAAGACGAGCGTGAAGACGCTCGCGAGCACAAGCGTCGGCGGCAGCGAGCCCGCGATCACCGTCGCGACGTGGCCGCGGTCCTCGCGGCGCTCGCTCATGGCGCGCAGCACCGAGAGGTTGATGCCGCCGACTGCGGCCTGCGACACGAAGATGTAGGCCGCGAGCGTCTGGTTGAAGACGCCCAGCGGCGCGGCGCCCCAGTAGCGGCCGATCAGGAAGTTGAGGCCGTAGCCGCACACGCCCAGCACGGCGACGCTGGCGAAGTTCCACAGCGCATCGCGCTGGAAGCGGCCGGAGAGCGCGGCGCGCAGGCGCTCGAGGGCGCTCATCGGCGGTGTGGGGCCGCGGGCGCGGGACGGGACGCTCGGAGGGACACCGGCGGAACGTTACAACAGCGCGCGGAGGCATCGAAGAGCGTGCAGGACGACGAGAGGGCGAGTGAGCAGCGTGCCGCGTCCGCGGGGCGCGCGTTGCTGGCTACGCTCGCGCTCGCGCTCCTTGGGTGCGTGGGCGCGCTGCCGCTCGATCCGCCCGGGCCGTACGCCGGCGCCGACCCGCTGTTCGCGCTGGCCTGGGCGGCGGTGTGCGCACCGGTCGCAGGCGCGCTCGCCGTTCACCTGCGCGTGCCGCCGTGGCCCTACGGACTGGCCGCGCCCGCGGCCTGGGTCGGCGCGGTGCTGTGGGGCGCGCTGGACTCGCCACGTCTGGTTCCGACGCCGCTGTGGGCCGCGACGGCCTGGATGGGACTGTTCGCGCTCGGCGGCGCCGCAGCGGAGCTCGCGCGCCCGCGTCCGGCGCGGGCGGTCTACGCCATCGCGCTCGCCGGATGCGCGCTCAACCTCGCGCCGTTCGGACCGGGTTTGGCCGGCGCGCCTTGGCCTCCGGCGGTGGCCGCGCAACTGCTCGACTTCGCCCCGCTCTCGCTGGTGATCGAGAGCGCCGGACTCGACTGGCAGCGCCACGAGTTCGTGTACCGCGCCGCGCAGACCGACCGCTTCGAACGCGCGGCGTTCTCCGGCGCGCTTGCGGGTCCGCTCTGCCTTTTGTTGGGATACGTGACCTGGGTCGGTGCGTGGGCGGCTGTGCGACGACGCACGGCCGCGGTCGGCGCCTCGGCGCCCAGCTCCACCGACTAGGGTTCACCCCGCGACATGGCCGTCCGCAAGTACTTCTGCACCTTTCCGCAGCACCTGATCAGCGAGCCGATCGTGAGCTACACGCTCGGCGCCAAGTTCGGTGTGATCCCCAACATCCGCGCCGCGAGCATCACGGACACGTTGGCGCTGGTCGCGGTCGAGATCGAAGGCAAGGACGACGCCATCGACCGTTCGGTGGCGTACCTGCGCGAGCGCGGCGTGCGCGTCGAAGACATGAAGGACTAAAGCGCGCCCGAGCGCTCCGGAAACGAAGAGAGCCCGCGTCGTGCGGGCTCTCGAGTTGAGTGCGTTGCGCGCTTCGCGCGGACGCCTCGGGGGTGCGAGCGGCGCGACTGGCGCGCCGCTCCTCGCTGCGCAGATTTAGAAGTCGTCGAGGCCGCCGGCTTCGGGCTTCTTCTCGGTCTCTTGCTTCGGCGCGGTCTTCTTGGTCAAGCCGGCCCACTGCTCGTCGTCTTCGCCGGCGGTGTCCCAGGTCTTGAACCAGCTCTTGATGGCCTTCTTGTTGTAGACGACCGTCTCGAGGTCCTTGTCGTACTTCCAACCCCAGTTCTTCCCGCCGCAGATCTTCTCCAGCGTGCGCTGGATCAAGTCACCGCGGCTGAAGTCGTCGGGGTCGGAGAGGTTGAGCTTGCGCATCACGTTGAGCAGCGCAGGCATCGCCGGGCGGCCGAGTTCCTCGAGCTGACGCAGCGCGCGCGTGGAGGGCGCGCCGCCGCTGGTGGCGAAGGTGTTGGCGAGCGCCACGATGCTCGCCCACTCCTCGTCGGTGCTCTTGGAGTACTTGCCCAGCTCGGGCAGGTCGAGCAGGTTGACGTCGTCGACCACCGGGGCCTTTTCCTTGGTCGGCTTGGGCTGAGCCGCCTTGGTGTCCGTGGCCTTGGTGTCTTCCGGCTTGCTCGCCGCCTTCTCAGGTTCGCTGGCGGGCGTGGTGGCCGGGGATGCAGCAGCGTCCGGCGCCGAGGCCTCGGCCGGCTTCTCGGCGGCGGCTACGGAAGATCCCGTGCCGAGCAGCGCGGCGCGCCGCGCGTCTTCGGCTGCCTTGACCGCGGCCGCGGCCTTCGCATCGTCGGCGGGCATCTTCACGCCGAAGTACCAGCCGGCGCCACCGAGCATCCCGACGAACAGCACGGCGCTGATCGCGAGGGGCGCCATGCTCTTCTTCTTCGGCGCGGCGCTCGCGCGACGGCGCTTGCCACCAGAATCCTCGTCCTCATCCTCATCCTTCGAGTGGCCCTTGGGCTTGGCGACCGCGCCCGACTTGACCTTGGCCGCAGCGGCTTCGGCCGTCGCGCGCACGCTCGGACCTGCGGCGGCCGCCGGCTTCGCGGCGGCGGGCGCGGCCTTGGCCGCAGGCGCTGCGGCGGGCTTCGTGGGTGCAGCTGCGGGCTTGGCGGCCGGCGCGGCGGCGGCTGCGGGCTTCGCCACCGGCTTGGCGGGAACCGCGCTCGCGGGCGCGCTGGCCGCGGGCTTCGCGGGCGCGGGAGTGCGGGCCGGAACCGGGGTCGCTGCGGCGGCGGGGGCCGCGGCGGGCTTGGGGGCCGCAGCGGGAGCGCTCGGAGCAGCGGCGGGAGCGCTGGATGTCGCGGCCGCGGCAGGCGCGGGGGCGGCGCCGCCACTCTGGACCGGCCCGATCTCGACCACACCGCCGCACTTGGGGCACTTGGCCTTGTTCTGGACGAAGGTCGCAGGGACGCGGAAGGAACTCTGGCAGCCGGTGCAAACGCCTTGGCGGTAATCCATGGGAGAGGGGACGCTCGGGGTGCGGGGGCGCGAGCGAGGAGTCGAGAGGGGCCGGGGAGGACGTGTGGGGAGGGGAGACTTGCGAGTTGCGCGACGCGCTGGGACGCGAGCGCCGCGCATGTGCGGGGGGCGAGGAACGTTCAGCCGCCGGACTTGGCCTTCTCGATGGCGCGCTCGGCTTCGCGCGCCTTGTCGCGTTCGAGGTCGCGCTTTTCCTTGTCCGTCAGCGGGATCATCGCGTCGAGCAAGTCGACGCCCTGCGCCTTCTCTTCGAAGCGCTCGCCCTTGCGCAGGTACCACGCGAACCAGGCGCGCACGGCCATGTCGCGCATCTTCTCGCTGTCGGGGCCCGTGCCCATGGGCGTGAAGACCGCCTTGTCGTAACCAGTGATCTCACGCAGCAGCAGGTGCACGTTGGTCGCCTTGTCGAGCGCGTCGTTCACAGCCGCGCCTTCGCCGACGATCTTGGTCTCGTAGAACACGGTGAGCAGAATCGGGATCGCGGGCTTGCCGATCGCGATCAACTCGTCGCGCGCGGTGGTGCGCTCGCGCGGGCGCGTGCTGAAGTCGAGGAAACGCGCGACCGCCGAATCGATGCGCGTGCGCATCTCGGGCGGCGTGTCGTCGAGGTGTGCGAGCGGGCGCGGCTCGGCCTGGTAGATGAAGCCGCCGTCGTCGAGCTTGACCTTCTCGATGCCCTTGGCCGCGAGGCTGCTCGTCGCGCGCTTGGCTTCGGGGGAGACGTACAGGGCCCAGTCGAAGAGCTTCCACTGCCCGTCCTTGTTCTTCGCGAGCTTCCAGTCGAGCGTGATGAGCTCGCTCTGGTTGGCGGCTTCGCGGCCCTTGGCCTTCACGCGCACCAGCGACTCGCTGTCGCCTTCGCTTTCGACGTTGCCGTCGAGCAGTTCCCAGCGCGCGATCGCCAGCGGGCCGTCGCCCTTGGTGAACTCGCGCACGACTTCCGTCGCGATGTTCGCGCGGTCGGTGCTGGTCATGTCGGCCCAGGCCGGCATCGAGGCCTTCTCGGGCGCGGCGCGCCAGCGCTCGAGGATGCGCGGCGCATCGAGCAGCCCGCCGAGCTTGTACTCGTTCGCTTGGCTCGCCGCGGTGTACGCCTCGCGCACGACCATCACGAGCTCGGAGTTCCAGCCGGTGCGGTCGACGGGTTTTTCCTCGACCACGGGTGCCTTGACGACGGGCGGCGCCGCGGCGGGCTTCTTCGAGCTGTTCACCAGGAAGAAGATCAGGCCCAGTGCGAGCACGACTCCGCCGCCGATGATGAACGGCGTGGCGCTGGTCTTCGAAGGTTTCGCGCCCTTCTCACGGGCGACGTAGACCTTGCCGCAGGCGCCGCACTTGACCTTCGCTCCCTCCTTGCTGTCGGGGAACTGGGCGGATGCCTTGCAGAAGGTGCATTCGATGAGCATGGGCGCAGCGGGAGGGCTCAGGGTCGCGTCGGGACGCCAGTGTGTACCGCGCTCGACGGAACCGGCAACGCAGTTCGCGTCGAGGATAACGCGCGCCGTCGCCACGCGGAACGAGTCGCTTGGAGCGCTATCCTCGCCCGTCCATGGCCCGCCGACGCTCGACGCCGCGCTCGAAGTCCTCCGCGCCCGCCGGCGCGCAGCCCGCGGCCCAGGAAAAACCCCCGCTGCCTCCGCGGCGCAAGGCCGAAGGCGAGTTCGAACTGGTCTGTCCGTTCCAGCCCATGGGCGACCAGCCCAAGGCGATCGAACAACTCGTGGCGCGCGCCCGCGGTGGAGCTCGTTACCAGACGCTCCTGGGCATCACGGGCTCGGGCAAGACCTTCACCACGGCGGCGGCGATCGAACAGCTCGGGCGGCCGGCGCTGGTGCTCAGCCCCAACAAAACGCTCGCGGCGCAGCTCTACGCGGAGTTCAAGGAGCTCTTCCCGCACAACGCCGTCGAGTACTTCGTCAGCTACTACGACTACTACCAGCCCGAGGCCTACGTCCCCTCGACCGACACCTTCATCGAGAAGGACGCCAGCCGCAACGAGAACATCGAGCGCATGCGCAACAGCGCCACGCGCTCGCTGCTCGAGCGCCGCGACGTGTTGATCGTGGCGTCGGTCAGTTGCATCTACGGCCTGGGCAACCCCGACTCGTACCAGTTGATGGCTCTGCCGCTCGCGGTGGGGGATTCGGTCGAGCGCGAGGAGCTGCTGCGGCGTCTGACGCAGATGCAGTACGCGCGCAACAACTACGACTTCCGCCGCGGCACGTTCCGCGCGCGCGGCGACGTGATCGAGATCTTCCCGGCCTACGAGGACGACAAGATCCTGCGCGTCGAGCTGTTCGGCGACGAAGTCGAGGCGCTGGTCGAGATCGATCCGCTGCGCGGCGAAGTGCTGCGCGACCTGCGCTCGACGACGATCTATCCCGCCAACCACTACGTCGCGCCGCAGGATCGTTTGCTGCGCGCCTGCGAAGGCATCGAGGTCGAGCTCGAGGAGCGCTTGGCGGAGCTCAAGCGCGGCGGCCGTTTGCTCGAGGCGCAGCGGCTCGAGCAGCGCACGCGCCACGACCTCGAGATGCTGCGCGCGACCGGCGTGTGCAACGGCATCGAGAACTACTCGCGCTACATGGACGGCCGCCGCGCGGGCGAGCCGCCCTTCACGCTGCTCAACTACTTCCCCGAGAACTGGCTGGTGTTCATCGACGAGAGCCACGTCACAGTGCCGCAGATCGGCGCGATGTACCGCGGCGATCGTTCGCGCAAGGAAGTGCTCGTCGACCACGGCTTTCGCCTGCCCAGCGCGCTCGACAACCGGCCGCTGCGCTTCGAGGAGTGGGACAAACTCGTGCAGCAGAGCGTGTACATCTCCGCCACGCCCGGGCCCTACGAGATGCAGCACTCCGGCGGAGCGTTGGCCGAGCAGATCGTGCGCCCGACAGGTTTGCTCGATCCGCAGATCGAAGTGCGGCCGGCGGCCACGCAGGTCGACGATCTCCTGGCGCAGATCCGCGCGACGGTGAAGGCCGGCTGGCGCGTGCTCGTCACGACGCTCACCAAACGCTCCGCCGAGGAGTTGACGACCTACTACCAGGAGTTGGGCGTCAAGGTGCGTTACCTGCACTCGGAGATCGACGCGCTCGAGCGCTCGGCGATCCTGCGCGACCTGCGCCTGGGCGCCTTCGACGTGCTGGTCGGCATCAACTTGTTGCGCGAGGGCCTCGACTTGCCCGAGGTGGCGCTCGTGGCGGTGCTCGACGCGGACAAGGAGGGCTTCCTGCGCTCGACCACGTCGCTGATCCAGACTTGCGGCCGCGCGGCGCGCAACGTCGAAGGTCGCGTGATCCTGTACGCCGATCGCTCGACCGATTCGATTCGCGCCACGTGCGCCGAGGTCGAACGGCGGCGCAAGCTGCAGACGGTGTACAACGCCGAGCACGGCATCACGCCCAAGACCGTGATCAAGCCGATCCGCGATTCGATCGAGTCGCTGTACGCGATGGACTACGTCGAAGTCGCGGGCCCGGCCTTCGGCGCCGAGCGCACGAGCGACGATCCGGCGCGCACCTGGGATGCGGCTCGGCTGCGCGGCGAACTGGCGAAGCTGCGCGACGAGATGCTGCACGCCGCCGAGGAATTGCGCTTCGAGGACGCGGCGCGTCTGCGCGACCGCGTGCGCGAACTCGAGCAACTCGAACTCGCGCGTTGAGCGCGCGCCGCCCGAAGGGGCCCCAAAAACGGCCCCGAAGAAGGCCAGAAACAACGCAGCGCGGCCCGATCGCATGGGGATCGGACCGCGCTGCTCGTTCCTGCGCCCGCGCGAGCGCGGCGCACTTGGGCGTTGTCGCCCGCGGTTCAGTTCTTCGGCGGACGCGCCAGGGCGGAGGCGCGCTCGGCGGCGCGGGTGCCCTTGTACTTCTGCGCGAACTCCGCCCACTTTTCGCGCGCCTTCGCGCCCTTGAGCTTGGCCGCAGAGCCCTTGGTCTTCTCGAAAGCCTCAGCCGCCGCGAGCTCTTTGGAGAGCTTCTCGTCGGCCTTGATGGCGTCGAGCTTGGACTTGGCGTCCGCGCCAGGCTGCGCAGCGCCGAAATCCTTGGCGACGGTGTCGTAGATGAGCACAGCCTTGAGCATGTCGCGCGACTTCACGAAGCGCTCACCCTGGCTCAGCAAGGAGCTGACGTGGCCTTCGATCTCCGCCGACAGTGCGGCCGCGGAAGACTTCTCGGCCTCGGTTGCCTTGGCGTCCGCCGCGAGCGCCGCGAGAGCGGCGTGCGTCTTTCCCAGCTTGCCCTGTTCGACCGACTTGAGGTGCGCCGTCACGCGACCTTCGGCCGCGGTCTGCGGCGTGAAGGCGAGCATGTTCGAGTTGCGAGGCTTCGCCCCCTTGAGCGCTTCTTCAACGGTGCTGTTCGAGAGCGAACTGGGGTGACCTTGCCAGATCACCTTGCCCTCGGCGTTGACGACCGCCGACGACGGGTAGCCCTTGATCTTGAACGCGCTCCCAGCTTGGGAGCCCGCTCCGACGCGGACTGTGATGCCCATCTCGTCCACGTAGGGCTCGACCAAGTCGGCGCCCTCGTCGGACAAGGCGAGGACCACGAGGCCCTTGTCACCGTACTCGGCTTGCAGTTGTTCGAGGTGAGGCCACGCCCCACGGCAGGGGCCTCACCAGGTGGCCCAGAACTCCAACACGACTGCCTGTCCCTTGAGCGAGGACAGGTCGAAGTCCTTGCCGATGTGGTTGAACCAGGCCGTGGCGGTGGCGTTCGGCGCCGTGGAGCCGATTTCGACGCCCTCGACGCCGGGCTGCGCAAACGCGGCCAGCGCAGTCGCGCCGAGCAGCAGCGATGCGAATGAGGTGATTTTCATGGGATGGTCTCTTTGTGGTGAACGTCGGTCGGGAATCGACGCGGACGCCCCGTCCACCTGAGGGAAGAAAGCCTAGCAGTCCTTGTAGCAGGGCCCAACCGCTCGGATTGCAAGATCTATTGCACCCGGGTCAGGCGCACGTCGACCGCCCCGGCGTCGCCGGAGAGGTCGACCTGCACTTGCGCCTCGGCGAACCCGGCCGCGACCACTTCGACCGCTAGCCCGGCGACGCGCGGCGCGTCCGGCACGTGAAAGCTGCCGTCGCTGCTCGTCCACATGCGCCAGTTCTCGCGCTGGAGCGGCGGTTGCGCGAGGCCAAAAGGGACCAGCAGGTCGGGCGGCGGCGCTACCCGCACCAGCGCGTCCGCGACGGGAGCGCCGGAGGCGTCACGAACCCAGCCGTGCACGGCGACACGCGGCGCAGCGACGACGAGCAGCGAGTCCGCTGGTTCGATCTCGATCGTGCGGCGCCCGCCGACGACGATCCACTGCGGGTCGGAGAGTTCGAGGTCGCCCCGAGCGCTGTCGAGGTGCAGCGCGAACGCGCCGTCGGCGCCGCTCGTGGCATTCGCCGGAGCGAGGTACGGGTGGCGTCGCACGACCTCGAGATCGGCGAGCGGTGCGCCATCCGAGCGCAGAACGCGGCCCCGCAGCGTGCGTGGCGCATCGTCGATTGCGGGCGGCTGCTCCTGGTTCGTCGGTGAACTCGCCGCGTCGTCATCCTCCGCACGACTCTCTCCACTCAGTGCGGCAAGCGCCTCGTCGAGGGTCCACAGCGTTAGCCCCTCCTCGGATGCGTTGTCGCGCACCAGCGCGAAGTACGCCAGTCCGCACACGAGCAGCATGCCCACGATGAAGCGTCGCAGGACCGGGTGCATGGCGCGACATTAGCGCAGCGCTGCGGCGCGTCGCAACACGACTCGCGCGGAGAGGCGCCGGAAGTTCAGGCGCGCGGGTGGTGCAGCCGGTGCAGCGCGAGCACGTGCTCGTGGTCGAGGTGCGTGTAGATCTCGGTCGTGCGGATCGAAGCGTGCCCCAAGAGTTCCTGAACGCTGCGCAGGTCGCCGCCGCCTTCGATCATGTGCGTGGCGAACGAGTGGCGCAGAACGTGGGGCGTCACGCGCGCTCGAATCCCCGCCGCGAGCGCCGCGGCCTTGACGCGTCGCCACGCGTTGGTGCGATCGAGCGGTGCGCCGCTGCGCGTGAGGAACACCTCCGCACGCTGCGCCGCGCCGCGTGAACTGGCGCGCGGACCGTCGACCCAGGCGCGCAGCGCGGCGTCGCACCGTGCGCCGCAGGGCACGACGCGAGTCTTGCCGCCCTTGCCGTGCAAGCGCAACACACGCAGGTCGCGGCTCCAGTCTTCGATGCGCAGACCGGCGGCCTCGCTCACCCGCGCTCCGCTGGCGTAGAGCACGGCGAGCAGCGCGCGGTCGCGCACGGCGCGCCAACTCGCTCCGCGTGATGCGCTCAGCAAGGCCTCGACGTCGACAAGGGAAAGCGCTCCGGGCAGCGCGCGGCGCAACACGGGCGACGACAGGCGGGCCGACGGATCGACGCGCAGGCGGCCTTCCGTCACCATGTGGCGGAGCAGCATGCGCAGGGCCGCGAGCGCGCGCGCCACGCTTGCGTCGGCCGCGCCGCTCGCCCGCAATGCCTCGAGGTGGTCGACCACATCGTCGGCGCTGACCGCGGCCCAGTTGGCCCGTCCGCGACCGTCAAAAAAACGCGCGGCGCGCTCGAGGTCGCGCCGGTAGCCGGCCGTGGTGTTACGCGCCGCGCCGGATTCCACCCGCGCGGCCTCGAGGAACTCGCGCACCTCGAACCGCCAAGCCGCCGGGAGGGGCGGCGGTGTGCTGGGGTTGTTCCGAGCAGGGCGCGGCGTCACGCGCTCAGCGTCCCGCAGCGCCAGGCGCGCTGCAACTCGGTCCTGGTGGCGCCACGGCCCTTTGGGGCGGCCGCGCTTGACTGCGCGTGACTGCTGGCTATCTTTCCCCGCCCTCTCGGTGGCTCCTACGGGGTAGGGGACCCTCGAGATGGCCCTAATCGGGGTCCCAGCCAGCTGTGCGCGTCTTCGCGCGGGTGGCGGGTCGCCTCGGAGAGGGGCGTCCTCGCCCGAGGCCGCCAGTGTGAGCTGGCCCGTGTTGCCTTGTCGTTGTTGCCTGGTCGATGTTGCCTGGTCCTCAGATGCCCGGTCCTCGGTTGACCGGTCACCGGGCGCAGCCCCCTCGCCACGAACCGTGGTTCGGAAGCGAGCGGGTGGTGCGTTACGAGGCCCGGCGACCGCCGCCAGAGAACGCCGCCAGAGAACGCCGGCAGCGAACACGGCCACGAAGACAACGCCAGAGAGCCACAGCCAGGGAGAATGTCAGGGATGTCCAACAAGAAGCCCGCCAAGCTCAGCGCCAAGGACCTTGAAGAGTTCAAGGGCAATCTGGGCAAGATGCGCGCGATGCTCTCCGGCGATCTGACGCAGTTGCACGAGGAAGCCTTCGGACAGAACGGCAACCACGACGCCGAATCCAAGGCGGGCGACACGGCCGACGGCTATTACCAGGAGTTCAACCTGCGGTTGATGGAGCGCGACGAGTCGACGCTCTCGGAAGTGCTCGACGCCCTGGAGCGCATCGACGCAGGCACCTACGGACGTTGCGAGGGCTGCGAAGGCGCGATCTCGAAGGACCGCTTGCGAGTCATGCCGCATGCGCGCATGTGCATCGACTGCCAGCGTCAGGCCGAGCGCCGGGGCTGAGAGGCGCTTTGGCTGCCTCGGGCGACGCTCCGGCCAGCGCCGGGGCCGGTGTTGACAAGCGCGGCGGCGCGCCGGCCTCCGCCGACGACCCGTCCAGCTCCAGCGCTGGCGCCTCGTCCTCCGTGGGCCGCTCGCTCGCGAACGTGCCGTTGGCGAGCGCGCTGACCCGGCTGCTCGTCGCGGGCGCGCTGATCGGCGCGGACCTGTGGAGCAAAGCCGCGGTGTTCGCGTGGCTCTCGCCGCGGCCGGAGAGCGTCGGCCGCTACGACCGCCACGGGCACTGGCGGCACGAGATCTTCGGCGACTGGTTTGCCTTGTACCTGACCACCAACCCGGGCATGGCCTGGGGCCTGCGTTTGCCTCCGTGGTTGCTGGTGGGCGGGCGCTGCGTCGCGGTGCTGTTCCTCGCCTGGCTGGTGATCAGCACCCCGCGCGAGCGACGCGTGCTCGCCGCCTCGCTGACGCTGATCTTCGCGGGAGCCACGGGCAACCTCTACGACAACCTGTTCGTGCCGCCCTTCGAAGGCGCGCAGTTTGGCGAGGTGCGCGACTTCATCGACGTGTACTTCTCCGCGTGGGATTGGCATTTCCCGACCTTCAACGTCGCCGACGCCTGCATCTCCGTGGGCGCGCTGCTGCTGCTCGCGTCGAGCTTCCTGTCCAGCGAGCGACCCGCCGACGCCTCCGCCCCGCAGGCCAACTCCGCTGCGGACCCGCGCTGACGCGGTTTGCCGTGCGCTGCGAAGCCCGATAACGTTCCGTCCAACATGGCCAAGCTCGGTGTGACGCTCGCGGGCCTCGAGCTGCGCAATCCCATCCTCTCGGCGTCGGGGACCTTCGGCCACGGGCTGGAGATGCAGCACTTCGCGCCGCCGGGCCTGCTCGGTGGTTTGGTGAGCAAGACTGTCACACTCGCGCCGCGTCCGGGCAATCCCAATCCGCGCATCTGCGAGACGGAGGCGGGCCTGCTCAACTCGATCGGACTCGAGAACCGCGGCATCGAGTACTACCTGCGCGAGATCGTGCCGACGCTGCGCGCGGCCGAGTGCGTGATCGTCACGAACATCGGCGGCGAGCGAGTCGAGGACTTCGCCGAGTTGGCGGCGCGCCTGGACGCGGAGAGCGCGGTGGACGCGCTCGAGGTCAACCTCTCGTGCCCCAACGTGCAGGGCGGCAAGCTGCCGTTCGCCACCGACCCCAAGACGGCGGAGGCTGTGCTGCGCGGCGTTCGCGCGGCGACGCGCAAGCCGCTGTTCGCCAAGCTCAGCCCGAACGTCACCGACATCGGCGAGATCGCGCGCGCGGTCGAGGCGGGCGGCGCCGACGCAGTGACCGCGGTGAACACGCTGCTGGGCATGGCCGTGGACTGGCGTTCGGGCAAGCCGGGCATCAACACGGTGATGGGCGGCTACTCGGGGATCGCGGTCAAGCCCGTGGCGCTGCGCTGCGCCTGGCAGTGCGTCCGGGCCGTCTCGATTCCCGTGATCGGCTGCGGCGGCGTGGGCAAGGCCGAGGACGTGCTCGAGTTCCTCGCCGTCGGCTGTCGCGCGGTCCAGGTCGGCACGTCGTGCTTCAGCGATCCCTCGAACATCGCGCGCCTTCCCGCGGAGATCGACGCCTTGCTGGAGGCGGCCGGATTCCACGAGCTCGCGGCGCGCATCGGCATCCTGCAGGCGGGCGGCGGCGCTCCGAGCTGCAAGCCGAGCGTAGCCGTCAAGGCCTGAGCGCGCCGGAGCGGGCACGATGCGGCTGAGTGAATTGACCCCCGCGCATGTTCGCCGGGCCATCGACGTCTACCTGCGCCAGGCCTATCCGCCGAGCAGTTCGGTCAGTCCGCCGATGATCCTCGAGCAGTGGGTCGGTCCGGCGACGATCGAAGAATTGCTCAGCAAGCTCCCGCGCGACCGCGCCTGCGAGGTCGAGGGCGGACATCGCTACTCGCTGCAGCTGGGCAACCATCGTTACCCGTTCATGAAGTTCGTGCTCGAGGAGTACCTGGTCGCCGAGGAGTACTTCTTCGCCGTCGACACGCACGACAACCTCGCCATCTCGCCGGGCGCGCCCGACTACCGCGAGTGGCTCGCGCTCAAGGACTACAACCGCGACCTGGGCGCCTCGATCGAAGCTTCCTGGCGCACCGCCGGCATTCCGACGCTCGACGACCTGCGCGCGCTGTGCGAGTCGCTCGCGCCCGCCGAGCGCGAAGCGGACAAGGGCGTGCGCGTGCTGCTCGTCGACGACAACCTCACGGTCGCGTTCGGGCTGCGTTCGCTGCTCCGCGCGCGCGGCTACGAGTGCCGGATCGCGCACACCGGCGAGATGGCGATGGCCGAACTCGCCGCCGACCCCCTGCCCGAGGTGGTGATCCTCGACTACGAATTGCCGGGGATGGACGGGCGTGCGGTCCTCTCCGCGCTGCGGGCGGCGCCGCGCACGGCCAAGCTGGCGATCCTGATGGCGACCGCCTCGGCCATCGAACCGGCGCAGTTGCCGCAGGCCGACGCCATCTTGCGCAAGCCCTACGCGCGCGAGCCGCTGTTTCGCATGGTCGGCGAGATGGCGCGCTTGCAGCGCTCGCGGGACTGAGCCACAGATGCGGGCCATGGCGCGCTGAGCGCGTGGGCCCGCGCTTTTTCGCCCCGCAGAAGGCTGTCGCACCGCCCGTGGGCGCGGCTCGGCTCCGGTCGCAGGCTTCCCTCGCCGGGTGCCAGAGTTTCCAATGTTCGCGCCCCGTGGCCGGCGGCCCGGGCGCCTGCCCAAGGATGCACTCACGCTCATGACCTTCGACTGGGACTCACTCCAAGACAAATTCTCGAACTTCGGGAACTCCTTCGGCCGCTTCCTCAAGCGCACCGTCGGCTCCCAGAACGAGCGGGTGGTCCGCCAACTCGAGCCGCTGGTCAAGCAGATCAACGATCTGGAGCCGTGGGCCAAGAGTTTGTCCGCGCCGCAGTTCAAGGAGCAGACGGCGGCCTTCAAGAAGAAGCTGGCGGACGCCGCGGACGACGACGCGCGCAAGGCGCTGCTCGATGAGATCCTGCCCAAGGCGTTCGCGCTCACGCGCGAAGCCGCGGTGCGCACGCTGGGTCTGCGGCACTTCGACGTGCAGCTGGTGGGCGGCATCGTCCTGCACCAAGGCGCGATCGCGGAGATGATGACCGGCGAAGGCAAGACGCTCGTCGCCACGTTGCCGCTGTACCTCAACGCGCTGGCTGGCAAGCCCGTCTACCTCATCACGGTCAACGACTACCTCGCGCGGCGTGACCGCGCGTGGATGGAGCCGATCTTCGACTACCTGGGCGTGTCGAGCGGCGCGATCCAGTCGACCATGGGCAGCTACGAGCGCAAGCCGATCTACGCCTGTGACATCGTGTACGGCACGAACAACGAGTTCGGCTTCGACTACCTGCGCGACAACATGAAGCAGCGAGTCGAAGAGCAGGTGCAGCGCCACCTGACCTTCGCGATCATCGACGAAGTCGACTCGGTGCTGATCGACGAGGCGCGTACGCCGCTGATCATCTCGGGGCCCGCCGAGGAGTCGAGCTTCAAGTACAAGATCGCCGACGGCGTGGCGCGCAAGCTCGTGCGCGAGAAGCACTACGAGGTCAAGGAGAAGGAGCGCACGGCGACCTTGCTCGAGGCGGGCATCATCGAGGCCGAGAAGATCGTCGGCGTCGAGTCGTTCTACACGCCGGGCAACGAGGACTGGCCGCACTACATCGAGAACGCGCTGCGGGCGCACAGCCTGTACCACCTCGACGACCAGTACGTGATCGAGCCCGGTGACGACGGCCAGCCCGAAGTGGTGATCGTCGACGAGTTCACCGGCCGCAAGATGGCCGGGCGGCGTTGGTCAGACGGCCTGCACCAGGCGGTCGAAGTCAAAGAGGGCCTCAATCCGCGCCAGGAGAACCAGACGCTGGCGACGATCACGTTCCAGAACTACTTCCGCCTGTTCAAAAAGCTCGCCGGCATGACCGGGACGGCGCTCACGGAAGCCAACGAGTTCTGGAAGATCTACCAGCTGCGCGTGGTGTCGATCCCGACCAACGTCGCGATCTCGCGCAAGGACAACCAGGACATCGTCTACCGCACCGCGCCCGAGAAGTGGACGGCGATCGCCGAAGAACTCGAGCAGATGCACAAGAAGGGCCAGCCCGTGCTGGTCGGCACCACCTCGGTCGAGAAGAGCGAGTTGCTCTCGAAGATCCTGCGCGAGCGCGGCGTGAAGCACGAGGTGCTCAACGCCAAGAACCACGAGCGCGAGGCGAGCATCGTCGCGCGCGCCGGTGAAATCGGCGCCGTCACGGTGGCGACGAACATGGCCGGCCGCGGCACGGACATCAAACTCGGCGGCAACTTCGAATGGCGGCTCAAGTCGGCGCTCGACGCGGCCGGGCTCGTCGAAGGGGATCCCGAGAAGCTCGCTGAGGTCGACGTCGTGCGCCAGCGTGTGCGCGCCGAGTGCGACCGCGACCAGACCGAGGTTCTGACGCTCGGCGGCTTGTACGTGCTGGGCAGTGAACGCCACGAATCACGCCGCATCGACAACCAGTTGCGCGGTCGCTCGGGCCGCCAGGGCGACGTCGGCGTGTCGCGTTTCTTCCTCTCGCTCGAAGACGACCTGATGCGTCGGTTCTATCGCGACTGGGTCAAGAACGCGATGGAGAAGATGGGCATGACCGAGGGCGTGCCGATCGAGTCCGGCATGGTCACCCGTGCGATCGAGAAGGCGCAGCGCAAGGTCGAGGACTACAACTTCGAAGTGCGCAAATCGCTGCTCGAGTACGACGATGTGATGGACCAGCAGCGCAAGACGATCTACTCGGTGCGCCAGGAAGTGCTGGAAGGCAAGAAGCTGCGCGACCGCACCGAGCAGTTCCTGATCAAGGCGCTCGAGCGCAATTCGCGCAACTACATCGAGGACATCGACGGCTTCCGCAACTGGCACCAGCGGACCTTCGGCTTCGAGTGTTCGCGCGAGATCGCGCAGGCCGCGACCGAGAAGGTGGCCGACTTCGCGCCGGCGATCGAGTCGCTCAAGCGCTACTACGACGAGCGCGAAACGCGCATCGGCGGCGAGACGATGCGGCGCGTGGAGCAGTACATCCTGCTCAACGCGATCGACTCGCGCTGGAAGGACCACCTGCACGCGGTCGACTCGCTCAAGACCGGCATCGGTTTGCGCGGCTACGGTCAGCAGGACCCCAAGAACGAGTACAAGCGCGAAGGCTTCACGCTGTTCGAGAACCTGCTCGCGGCGATCGAAGACGAAGTCGGCAGCTTGATCCTGCGCATCCGTCTCGAGCCCGCGGAACCCGAGCGGCCCGCTGCCCCGCTCGTGCGGCCCGCGCCTGGCGCGCGCCGTCCGGTCGCGCCGCCGGCGCCGCCGAGTCAGCCGCTCCCGACGCCGCAGCCCGCAGGCGCTGCTGCGCCCGTGCGCCCGCCGCCCAAGCCCGCCGCGCCGCCGACACAGCCTCTGGAGAGTGCTCCCGCGGCCGCTGCGACGCCCGAAGCGGAGCCGGTGCTGCGCCCGCGCCGCAATCTGTTGCCTGCCGCGCCGCCGTCGACGCCGCTACCCGCGGCCGTGCCTCCCGCGGCGAGCGCGAGCTCGACCGCTGCCGCGCCGGCCCCTGCTGCGGCGCCGGTGCGCCCCGCCGCCGCGCCCACGCTGCCGCCGCCGCGCTCCGCGAGCCAGGCCTTCGACCTCAAGCGTCGCCAGGACGAACTGCGCCGCGCGCAGCAGCCGCCGTCCGACGACGGTCGCAAGTCCGATCGCAAGGGACCGTGACCGAGCCGCCGCGGCGCGAACCGCCGGCCACGAAGCCGGCGCAGCCCCGCACTGCGCCGCTAGTGTCGTGTTTCCGAAGTCCGTCGAAGATGTCGCCGGAATCGGCGTTCCTGGCAAGGCGCGAGGATTCCAGGCGACCTGAATAGGTCGCCGAACCGGAGCAACGCCGGCAGGGGCGGCGAGGCCAGTGAGATATTCGACGAAATTCGGAAACAGGACACTAGCGGCCCGTGACATCCACGCCGGCGCTGCGCGCATCGTCGCCGACCCCAATCCCGGTCTGCTGCGGGCGTTGCTGCACGCCTGCTACGACTTGGTGTGGCTCGTCGCGCTGCTGGTTTCGGCGCCGTGGTTCGCGGCGCGCTCCGCGTTCCGCCCCGGCTTCCGCCGCATGGTCACCGAGCGCCTGGGGCTCGCGCTGCCGCGCCTCGACGCGCGCCGGCGCGTGCTGATCCACGGCGTTTCGGTGGGTGAGGTGAAGGGCGCCGCGCCGCTCGTGCGCGCGCTCGCCGAGCAGGATCCCGAACTCGACATCGTGATCTGCTCGACGACGGCGACGGGCCTCGAGGTCGCGCGCCAGACGTTCCCCGGCCGCGTGATCGTGCGCTTTCCGATCGACTTCTCGTGGTGCGTGCGATGCTTCTTGCGCGCCATCGGGCCGAGCACCGTGATCCTGATCGAGCTCGAGATCTGGCCCAACTTCCTGCGCGAGTGCAATCGCTTCGGCGCGCCGGTCGCCGTGGTCAACGGCCGCATCACGCAGCGCAGTTACGACCGCTACCGCTGGTTCCGCAAGACGCTGCCGCAGTTCAACCGCATCTCGCTGTTCTGCGTGCAGCTCGAGGAGTACGCGGAGCGTTTCCGGCAGCTGGGCGGCGCGCGCGAGCGTGTGCTCGTGACCGGCAACATGAAGGCCGACGGGCTGCAACGCGAGCCGAGCGCCGCGCAGCTCGCGAAGGTCGATGAGCTGCGCCGCTTGCTCGCGATCGACGGCGAACGGCCGACGATCGTCGCCGGCAGCACCCACGCGCCGGAGGAAGGCTGGTTCGTGCAGTGCTGTCGCGAGGCCGCCCCGCAGGCGCGCCTGATCGTCGTGCCTCGGCATCCGCCGCGGGCCGGCGAGGTCGAACGCGAGCTGACCAGCATCGGCGCGGCCCCGCAACTGCTCACGGCGCTGCGCCGCGGCGAGGTGGCGCCCGACCCTTCGCGTCCCGCGCTGGTCGACACGATCGGCGAGTTGGAGGCGATCTACGCCCTGGCCGACGTCGTGTTCGTGGGCGGCAGCCTGATCCCACACGGCGGCCAGAACATGCTCGAGCCCGCGGCGCAGCGCTGCGCCGTGGTGTACGGGCCGCACGTGCACAATTTTCGCCAGGAGGCGGCCCTGCTCGAGTCGCTGGGCGCGGCCCGGCGCGTCGCCGACCTGCGGGAACTCGCGGCCACGCTGGGGGAGTTCGCCGCCGATCCCAAGCTGCGCGAACGCATGGCGCTCGCGGCCGGAGAGGCGGTTCAACGCCAGAAGGGCGCGACCCAGCTCACCTTGAGCGCGCTCGTCGACCGATGTTGGCCGGCCGAAGAGTCCGGCGTCGGCCCTGCTCCCGCTGGACGAGGCGCCGAGCGCCGCTAGACTCTTTCGGCTCGTTTCGTCGCCAGTTGCGCCGTTCGGCGCACGCGTCGCATCGAATCATCCGCTTGTCTTGATGCGTGGCCGCGATCGTTGGGTCCGGCGCGCCCCTAGAACCTCCTCTACAGCACCCGATGGCACGTCAGCTCTTCACCTCCGAATCCGTTTCCATGGGTCACCCCGACAAGGTGGCCGACCAGATCTCGGACGCGGTCCTCGACGCTTACCTCGCGCTCGACCCCAACGCCCGCGTGGCGTGCGAAGTGCTCACCACGACCGGCCTGGTGGTGGTGGCGGGGGAAATCACCACCAAGAAGCCCGGCGTGCCGGCGGTCGATTACCAGGGCATCGCGCGCGGCGTGCTGCGACGCATCGGCTACACCGACGAGTCGGCGGGCATCAGCGCGGACTCGTGCTGCGTGATGACGGTCGTCGGCAAGCAGTCCGACGACATCTCGCTGGGCGTGACCGCCGAGACCGCGCAGGACAAGGAGCAGGGCGCGGGCGACCAGGGCCTGATGTTCGGCTACGCCTGCGACGAGACCCCGGAGTTGATGCCCTACCCGATCTACTACTCGCACCGCCTGGTCGAGAAGCTGGCCGAGTTGCGCCAGAGCGGCGCGATCAAGTGGCTGCGCCCCGACGCGAAGAGCCAGGTCACGGTCGAGTACGAGAACGACAAGCCGGTGCGCGTGCACACGGTGCTGATCTCGACGCAGCACGCGCCCGAAGTCAGCTACGAAGAAATCAAGAAGACCGTGATCGAGAAGGTGATCAAGGCCGTGATCCCGGCCAAGCACCTCGACGCGAACACGATCTACCACGTCAATCCGACGGGGCGCTTCGTGATCGGCGGGCCGCACGGCGACACGGGCCTCACCGGCCGCAAGATCATCGTCGACACCTACGGCGGCATGGGTCGCCACGGCGGCGGCGCGTTCTCGGGCAAGGACCCGAGCAAGGTCGACCGCTCGGCTGCCTACGCGGCGCGCTGGGTCGCCAAGAACATCGTCGGCGCCGGCCTCGCCAAGCGCTGCGAAGTGCAGGTCAGCTACGCGATCGGCATCGCCAAGCCGCTGTCGGTGCGCGTCGACACGTTCGGCACGGGCGTGGTCGGTGAAGAGGCGCTGTGCGACGCCGTGACGAAGGTGTTCGACCTGCGCCCGGCCGCGATCATCCGCGACCTCGACCTCAAGCGCCCGATCTACGAGAAGACCGCCTATCACGGGCACTTCGGCCGCGCCGAGTTCCCCTGGGAGCAACTAAGCCGCGTCCCGGCGCTGCGTGCGGCGCTGGGCGTGAAGGCCTGAGCCTCAGCGTCGGGCCTCGGTCCGACAGCAAGCGATTTCAGCGGCCGCCGGCGTCCCCAACGGACGCCGGCGGCCGCTCTGCTTGGCGCCAACGTGCGAAGTCGCTCGCTTTGGCGCATCGGATCGGTGACCGGAGTGCGCGGGTGCGGTACAACGCCTCGGCCCACCCGGGCGCCACCAACCATGCGCACCTTCCTCGCACCCGTCCGGCGCGCCGCCCGCGCCGCGTTCACGCTGATCGAGCTCCTGGCCGTGATCCTGATCATCGGGATCCTTGCAGCGTTCCTGCTGCCGCGCATTCCCGAGGCGATCGACGCCGCGAACGTGACCGCCTGCAAGGCGAACATGGGCGAGATCTACAAGGGCTTCACGCTCTACAAGTCGACCTTCACGCGCGCGCCCAACCAGTCGGGGGCCAAGTTCTTCGCCGAGCTCGTCAGCACGGACACGCTCGAGAACACCAAGGCTGCGGCGAAGAAGTTGGTCTGCCCCGGCGTGGAAGTTGGCGCCCTGCCCGGCTTGCAGGGCAAGGCGGAGACCGAGTGGTTCAAGGACCTCACCGCGGTCGACGGCACGTACTCGTCGTACGCGGGGCGCAACTGCAAGGACCACCCCCTGCGGCAGTGGCCGCCGAGCGGCAAAGAAGTGCTGGTCGCCGACGACAACGATCCGGAGATGAACCACCGCCACACCACCGTGGCGTTGATGGGCGACGGTTCGGCGAACACGTTCGAGTTGGCGGACCTGCGCGCTTCGGGCGTGCTCGGGCCCGAGGAGATCCTGATGGTTGGGCCCGAATCGCAGGTTCCCGAGCTGCAAAAGCTCAGCCTCGACTGATGGAGTGCGACGCGCGCGCCGCTTCCGGCGGCCGCGCTGGAAAAAAGTTCGCGCGGGTGATTTTGGGCCGTTGGAAGGCCTCATGCGGCGCCGATAGAGTCCGCGCCCTCCCGATGAAGCTCCCCGCCGTGATCCGGGCCCTGCGGCCCCAACAGTGGGTGAAGAACATCTTCGTCCTCGCGGCGGTGGCCTTCGCGCGCGCAGACGCCAGCGTCGAGCACCCCGAGGACTTCGGCGATGTGCTGCGCTCGCTGGCGGCCTTCGCGGCCTTCTGCCTGGGCGCGAGCGCGATCTACCTCGTCAACGACATCCTCGACGTCGAGAGCGACCGCGCGCACCCGACCAAGCGCAACCGGCCAATCGCGGCCGGCGAGGTGGGGATTCCGCTCGCCTGGACGCTGAGTGCGGCCTGCATCGCCGGCGCGCTGGCGATGGGCTGGGTGGCGAGCGGCATCCAGAGCGTGGTCGGCATCGTCGCGGCCTACATCGCGCTCAACTTCGCCTACAGCGTCAAGCTCAAGCACATGGTGCTGGTCGACGCGTTTTGCATCGCCACGGGCTTCCTGCTGCGCGTGCAAGCCGGCGCGCTCGCCGCCGAAGCCGACGTGTCGCACTGGCTGATGCTGTGCACGCTGTTCCTCGCGCTGTTCCTCGCGCTGTGCAAGCGCAAGGCGGAGATCGACCTGCTTGGCGACGAGCGCGGGTCGCACCGCGCGAACCTGATGCAGTACACGCCGCTGTTCCTCGACCAGATGGTCACCGTGCTCGCCGCGTGCACGATCGTCTGCTACACGATGTACACGGTTTCGCCCGAGACGGCGCGCAAGTTCGGGCCGCAGAACGGCCTGATCTACACCACGCCGTTCGTCGTCTTCGGACTGGGGCGCTATCTGCTGCTGGTGAGCCAACAACGCGGCGGCGGCAACCCGACGCGCATGCTGCTCGGCGGCGACGCGATCTTCGTCACCAACGCTGTGCTGTGGGCGGCGGTGACGGGCCTGGTCGTGTACGACGTGATCTGAACTCGCGCGGATTTCGACGTGTCGTAGCGTTCGGCGCCGCGCAGTTCGCCGTCGCGCGCGTTGCTCGGCTCGGGCCGGCTTGCGAAGCTGGGCGCGTGGCGCAGCGATCGATCGAGCGAGTGTTCCTGGGCTGGGAGCGGCCCTTTCTGCCTCTCGCCTGCGAGGCCTGGATCGCGCACGTCGAACGCCAAGGCCTCGATCCCGCGCGCTGCGTGCTCGTGCTCGCCGGCCGCCGCGCGGTGCGCCGGCTCGAGGAGCAACTGGCGCTGAAGGCGCCCGCGCACTGGAGTCCGCCGCGCATCGTCAGCGAGGGCGAGCTTGCGAACGTGCTGCGCCGCGAACGCGCCGCGCTAGCGAGCGAGTGGCAGCGTGCACTGGCGTGGCGCGAAGCGCTCGAGGCGGCCTCGGCCGAGGAGCGCGCCGCGCTGTGGAGTGGCGCGGGAGGTTCGGACATCGCCGGGCTCGCGCGGGTGTGCGCGCGGGCCTTCGACGAGTTCGCGCGCGAAGGGCTCGACGGTGCGCAGGTCGCTGCCGCGAGCGCTGCTGGCTCTCGCGAGCGCTGGACGGCCTTCGCCGCGGTCGAGGCGCGCTACGTGGCCGCGCTGGCGACGCGCGGCTGCATCGATCCGGCCGCACTGGCGCGCGACAGCGCGCAGGTCGAGCTGTGCGACGACCTCGACGTGCAACTCTTCGGGTTGGCGGACTCGCCGCGAGCGCTGCGGCAGCTCGTGCGCCGGCTCGAACGTGTGACCTCGTTCGTGTTCGCGCCCGCGAGCGAGGCCGCGGGCTTCGACGAGTTCGGCGCGCTGCGCGCCGAGGCGTGGGCCGAGCGCGGGATCGAGTTCTCGAGCGAACGTTGGCTGGTGGTCGACGGCCCCGACGACCAGGCGCGCGCCGCGCTGGAGGTCTTCGCGCAGCTCGAGCCCAAGCCGCGCCCTGAACAGGTCGCGATCGGCGTGCCCGACGAAGACGTGCTGCCCTTCCTCGAGCGCCGCCTGCTCGAAGCGGGCTGCGAGCCACGTTGGGCCGGCGGCCGCAAGCTCTCCGCTTCGCGCGCCGCTCAACTCGTGCTCGCCGCGCTCGAGTGGCTCGCCCACGGAGCGCCCGACGCGTTCTCGCGTTTGCTCGCGCACCCGGACTTCGAGGCGCTGTGCGGCGGCGCGGGCGGAGAGCTCGGCGCCGCGCTCGACCGTTTCGTCGCCGCGCACGTTCCGTCGCGCATCGACGGTGAGTGGGCGACGCCCGCGCGCTCGACGACGCGCGCTGCGCTCGGGTTGCTCGAGTCGGCGCGCACGCGCGCGCTCGAGTTGTTCGATTCCGTCGGCGTGGGCGGCGTGGCGACGAGCGCGCAGTGGGCCGATGCGCTCTCGAACTGGCTGCGCACGGCGTACGGATCCGCCGACCTCGCCGCGCGCGAGCCGCGCGCGTGGCGCCACGCGCGTTCGCTCGAAGCGCTGGCGAACGTGCTCGCCGAGGTGCGCGACGCCGACGCGGGCGGCGCCGGGCCCGAGCTCGACGTCGCGAGCCTGCGCGAGTTGTTCCTGGCGCGGCTCGAAGCGCTCGAGATCCCGCCGCCGCCCGGCGACGGAAGGCCGCTGGTCGAGCTGATCGGCTGGCTCGAGCTCGTGGTCGACGACGCGCCGCAGCTGGTGATCACCGGCGTCCAGGAAGGTTCGTTGCCGACGAGCTCGAACGCTGCCGGCCTGCTTTCCGAGGCGCTGCGGCGGGAGTTGGGCCTGGGCCACGAGGCGCGGCGCGTGGCGCGCGACGTGTGGGCGCTGTGCGCGCTGCTCGCGTCGCGCGAGCGCGTGACGCTCATCACCGGACGGCGCAACGCGGCGCGCGATCCGCTGCGACCGAGCCGCTTCGTGTTCCGCTGCGCGGACGAGCTGCTCGTCGAACGTGTGCGCAAGGTGTGGCCCGAACACGAGGCGCAGAGCGTTCCGCCGCCCGGTCAGCCCACGCTCTATCGACCGCCCTTCGAAGCGCATGCTGCACCGACCACCTTGCGCGTCACCGACTTCGGCGCCTACCTGGCGTCGCCGTACGCCTTCTACGTGCAGCGTGTGCTCGGACTCACAAGCGCGCCGGCGCGCGTGCTCGAACTCGATCCGCTCGCCTTCGGTTCGCTCGCGCACGAAGTTCTCGAGGCGCTCGGCGACGCAACGTTGCGCGCCAGCAGCGACGAATCCCGTTTGCGCGCGGAGCTCACGGGCCGGCTCGACGAGCTCGCGCGCCTGCGCTTTGGACGCGCGCCGCTGCCCGCTGTGGCGCTGCAAGTCGAGAAGCTGCGCGGTCGGCTGGAGCGTTTCGCACGCTGGCAAGCGCGTCAGGTCGTTGCGGGTTGGCGCATCGTGCACTTGGAGTGGGACGCGCCGCCGTTCGAGCTCGACGGCGTGGCGATCCGCGGGCGCATCGACCGCATCGAGCGCCACGCCGCGAGCGGCGCGTGGCGCATCGTCGACTACAAGACCAGCGATGAGCCGCAGGATCCGCTCAAGGTGCACTGGAGCGCGTCGCGCGGCTGGAAGGACCTGCAGTTGCCGCTCTACCGCGAGCTCACGCGGCCGCTGTGCGGCGACGGCGAGGTCGAGCTCGGCTACGTCGCGCTCAGCCGCGCGCCGAGCGACGAACTCTACGCGCCGTTCGCGCCCAAGCCCGAGGTGCTCGACACGGCGCTCGACGCCGCACGCGACGTGATCGCGCGCATCCGCCGCGGAGAGTTCGCCGACGTCGGCGCACGGCGGCCTTTCGATCCCTCGCTGGCGGCCCTGTGCGGCTTCGACCTGCTCGAAGGCGACGACGACGAGCCCGAGGCGGAGGAAGCGCCGTGAACTCACGTTCGCAAGTGCTGCTCGCTTCGGCGGGCAGCGGCAAGACTTTCCGTCTCACGTCGCACTTCCTGCGCCTCGTGGCGCAGGGCGCGCGCCCCGAACGTGTCGTGGCCTCGACGTTCACGCGCAAGGCCGCGGGCGAGATCCTCGGTCGCTTGTTCGCGCGTCTGGCGGGCGCGGCGAGCAGTGCGGAGGGCGCCGTGCGGCTCAGCCGCGAACTCGACTTGCGCCTCGAACGCGCCGACGCGCTCGCCTTGCTCGGCCGTCTGGCGCGCGAAATCCAGCGTTTTCGCGTGCGCACGCTCGACGCGTTCTTCGTCGAGTTGGCGCGCGCGAGCGCAGCGGAGCTGGGGCTGCCGCCGGACTGGCGCATCGCGGACGAGGTTGAACTGGGGCTCGCACGCGACGCCGCGTTGGGCGCGGCGCTGGCGGATGCGGACCGCGGCGCGTGGACCGTGCTGCTCAGCGAGTTGGAGCGCGGCCGCTCGAGCCGCGGCGTGCACGACTTGCTGCGGCGCGTCGTCGACGACAGCCATCGCTTGCACCTCGAGGCGCGGCCGGACGCGTGGGAGGCGCTGCTCGAACTGCGCGGTCCGTCGGATGAGGCCTTCGAGCAGGCGCTCGAGCAGGTGCGCACGTTTGCGCCGCCGCTCACCAAGGCCGGGAAGCCGGGTTCTCGCTGGTCGAACGCTATCGCGAGTGCCCACGAACTGGCCGCATCGGGAGAGTTTGAGGACCTGCTCGCGAAGGGCCTGGTCAAGGCCTGGTTCGAGAAGGGCTCGTACTACGGCCAGGAGCTTCCCGAAGAGCTCCTGGCGCACCTGACCGTGCTCGTCGAACGAGCCGCGGCGCAGCTCGGCGGCGAATTGCGCGCGCAGAACAGCGCGGCGTCGCGGTTGCTCGGCGACTACGAACGCCGTCTGGCGCTGGTGCGGATCGCCACGCGCCGCCTGTCGTTCGACGATCTGGCGCGCTGCCTGGGCCGCGACGAGGGGGTCGTCGCCCACGAGCTAGCGCTGCGCGTCGACGGCGAGATCGATCACCTGCTGCTCGATGAGTTCCAGGACACTTCGCCCGCTCAGTGGCGCGTGTTGCGCGGACTGGCGAGCGAACTTGCAGCGGATGGGACCGGCGAGCGCAGCTTGTTCTGCGTCGGGGACGTGAAGCAGTCGATCTACGGCTGGCGCGCCGCCGAACCGCAATTGCTCGAGAATCTGCCGCGCGAGCTGCACCTCGAGCCCGAGTCGCTCGACGTGAGCTGGCGTTCGTCGCCGGTGGTGCTCGAGGCGGTCAACCTCATCTTCGGCGGACTGTCGAGCTTTCCCGGCTTCGCCGCGGAGCACGGCGACGACCAGACCGCCGCCGAGTTCGGGGGCGCGTTCCATCCGCACGTGGCCCAGCGCGCCGATCTTCCCGGATGTGTGCGAGTCTGGACCGCCGCGGCGCGCAACGGTCGCGAGGCGCCCTGGCCGCAGTGCCTCGACGCCGCGGTCGAACGCGTGCGTGCGCTGCGCGAGGAGGCGCCGTGGGCGAGCATCGCGGTGCTGGTGCGGCGCAACGCGCTGGCGGCGACGCTCGTCGCCAAGCTCCGCGAGGCGGGCATCGCGGCGAGCGACGAAGGCGGCAATCCGCTCACCGATGCGATCAGCGTGCAGGCCGCGCTCGCGGCCCTGCACTGGCTCGAACACCCCGCGGACACCGTTGCGCTGTTCCACGTTTCCACGAGCGTCTTGGCGCGTCGCCTCGGACTCGTCGACGCGGACCGAGCGGCGTGCGCCGCGGCGCACGCACGCGCGCAGCGCGCGCGGCTCGACTTGGGGCTCGCGGAGTGGCTCGCGCAGTGGCGCGACGACGTCGAACGCGAACTCGGCGCCTGGGAGGCGCGGCGCTTTGCGCGCTTGATCGACGCCGCGCTCGGCGCGCCCGAACACGGTGCGCTCGCGGATTTCGCCGAGCGCGTGCGGCGGCTGCGCGTCGACGATCCCAGCTCTGCGCTGGTCAAGGTGATGACGATCCACGCCTCCAAGGGGCTGGAGTTCGACGCGGTCGTGCTTCCCGAACTCGACGGACCCTTCGTGGGCCGCGGCAGTTCCTTCGTCGCGCGGCGCGTCGACGACGATCCGCTGCAACCCTTCGAACTGCTCTCGCACGCCGGCAGCGCGAAGCTGCGCACCGCGCTCGCCGTGGCCGGCGATCCGAGCCTCGTGCACGCCGAGCGCGCGACGCGACGGCGCGCCTTCCGCGACAGCCTGTCCGCGCTCTACGTCGCGCTCACCCGGGCTCGACGGCGCCTGGACTTGGTGTTGTGGGCCGAAGGCGCCAAGGACGGAGAGGCGCGCGGCAGCTCGGCGGCGCTGGTGCGGCACGCCTTCGGGTTGGGCTTCGAGAACCTCACGCCCGCGACGCTCGTCGCCGAGGTGGAGGGCAGCGCCGCGGAGTGGGCGCGGCGCGAGAGAACTTCGGAAGATCTTGCGGTGGCCTCGCCGACGCACGCGGCGCGCCGCTTGGAGTTCGCTGCGGCGGAGCGCCCGCGTGAACTCGAGCGCTTCAGCCCGTCGCGCCTTGGCGCCGGCGCCGCGGCCCGGGGCGCGGAGCTATTCGAAAGCTCCGATGGCAACGCGCGGCGCCGCGGGACGCGCTGGCACGCGTGGTTCGAGCAGATCGAGTGGCTCGACGCGTTCGAGTTCGACCGAGCGCGTCTGCTCGAAGTGGCGCGTGCGCGTGGCCTGGGCGGTGCGGAGCTCGAGCGCGACCTCGAGGAGTTCCAGCGCGCGCTTGGCGCGCCGGCGTTGCGCGAGCTGTTCACCCGTCCCGCGGGCGCGGTCGAGGTCTGGCGCGAGCGCGCGTACCGCTGCGTGATCGACGGCGCCCTGCACAGCGGCGCCTTCGACCGCGTGGTGCTCGAACGCGCCGGCGCGAGCTACGCGCGGGCGCGGATCCTCGACTTCAAGTCGGATCGCGCGGGGGCGGACGAAAGCGGGGCCGCCGAGCGCTACCGGCCGCAACTGGAGGCCTACGCCCGGGCCCTGGGCCGCCTGTGCGGCCTGCCGCGCGAGGCGATCCGGACTACCCTGGTCTTTGCGGCACGCGGGGCGCTCGTCGAACTTTGAGGCGTTTGGCCAACGTCGCCGCGTTCGGCTGCATGTACTGACCCGTATGGACACCGGATCTCACGGCGCGGTTCCGCTAGAAGCCCTGCTCGCTGAGTCGGCCTGGCTGCGGCGGCTCGCCACGAGCCTGGTGCGCGATCCGGCCGCGGCGGAGGACCTTGTCCAGGAGACGTGGCTGGCCGCCCTCAAGAACCCGCCGACGGCGGATCGGCCGCTGCGACCGTGGCTGCGTACGGTGCTCGAGAACTTCGTGCGCATGCGCGCTCGCGGCGAGCAGGCGCGCACGACGCGCGAGCGGCGCGAGGCGCGCGAGGAAGCGACGCAAGGCGAAGTTGAGCTCGTCGAGCGCGTCGAGGAACAGCGTTTTCTCGCGCGCGAAGTGCTGAAGCTGGAGGAGCCGTTCCGCTCGACGCTCGTGCTGCGCTACTACGAGGGTTTGTCGTCGATCCAGATCGCCGAGCGCGTCGGCTCGAACGACAACACCGTGCGTTGGCGGCTCAAGCGCGGGCTCGAGCTGTTGCGCGAGCGGCTCGACCGGCGTCACGGCGGAGATCGTGGGGCGTGGCTGGCGCTGCTCTCGCCGCTGACGCCTCGAGACTTCGCACCCGTCACAGCGCCCCCGGCGAGCACCGGCAGCGGCGTCGGCCTTTGGTTCGCGGGCGCTGCGGCGATGCTCGCGCTCGTCGCGGGTGTGTGGTTCGCAGTGCGCGAGCCGGAGCACGAGGAGCAGCTCGCGGCGCTCGCGAACGCGTCGGCGCCCGCGGAGCAGCCGACGAACGACGGCAGCCGGGCCGCCGTAGAGCGCAACGAGCCCGCCAGTGCGCCGGCGCCCACAGTGCTCGCCCCGGCGCGGATTCGCGCACGCGTGCTCGACGTACAGAGCGAACCGGTGTCGGGTGCTCGAGGGCTTCTGGAACTCGGCGAGGCCGAGGGACCGCGTGGACTCTCCCGCGCCGACGGCGTGCTTGAGTTCGAGGTCTCAGGTGACAGCGTTCTCGCGAGCAGCGACGTGCTTGAGCTGAGCGCCACCGGATTCGAGCCGCGGCGTGTCTATGCGCCGGTGCGGCCTGGCGAAACGCTCGAGCTGGGTGACCTGGTGCTGCGCCGCACCGGGCTGATCCTCGGTTCCGTTCGCGACGCCAGTGGGGCGCCGATCGAAGCCGCTGAAGTGCGCTTGGAGCGGCTCGGCGAGCGTTTTGGGGCGCTCCGCGAACCTCCGTTGACCGAGATCCTTCTGACGGGCGCCGGTCTCGAGGTCAGCGCGCCCGTGGTTGTTGAATCCGACGTCGACGGTCGCTTCCGACTCCAGGACGTCGCCGAGGCTTACTACCGCGTTTGGATTCGCGCCGAGGGCTTCGCGCGCCAGTGCTCCGGTCCGTTGGGCGTGCAACAAGGCGCGACGCTCATGCTCGAGCCGTTCGTTCTCGCGCCGCCGGCGCCCGAGCGTTTGGTTCGGGGCGTAGTGCTCGACGCGCACGGGGCGCCTGTCGCGCAAGCGCGGGTCGTGGGGCAGCGCTCCTCCGTCAGCCGCGAGTTCAACTGGGCGGAAGGCGACGTGCGCACGACGAGTGATGCGCAAGGACGCTTCACACTCGCCGCAGAGCCCGGGAATCACTACACAATCGCCGCCACGGACGGGCCGCGCTTCGCCTCGGCGTACACGCTCGTGGGAGATCGCGCCGAACTGCTGCTGCGCTTGCAGGAGCGGCCGTCGTTGGAGCTCGCTATCGGCAGCGCACCGATCGGCGAACTCGAGATCCTTGGCGTCAAGGATCCTGCCGACGGGCCGCCGCTCACGTGGCAGGTCGCTGAGGGCGTGATCGGTGTCCGCGTCGAGGTCACGCGCGAGTTCACGCTCCGCGTGAAACATGGTCCGTTCCAGTTCGAGCGGCGGCAGCCGGCCCTCGACTCTCGCGATCTTGTTCTACCCGAGCGGATCGACCTGGGCGCACCCGTCGTGAAGGCGCTCGAAGTGCGAGTTGTGGCACAAGGCGAGCTTGTCGCTGGCGCGCACGTCGAGCTGGGCGTATCCAGGAAGGGGTCGGGCTGGATCTCTCCCGCTGCCAACGCGACAACGGACCGCACCGGGATTGCGAAGGTGGCTTGGTGCGGCGACGCGATCACTTCCGTAACGGTGCGTGCGGCTGGCTGGCGGCCCCAAAGTCTGCGCGAGCAACCTGCGGGCGACCGAATCGATGTCGAGCTCGTGCGAGGTGGCGTGCTTGCCGGCACGGTGCGCGATCATCTGGGACGCACGGTGCGGGGCGCTCGCATCTCCATTGGATCGAAGATGGACGTCGCTCTCACGGACTTGGATGGCGCGTACCGCGTCGAGGGGCTCGAGCCTGGCCGTTGGAGCGTGAACGTCAGCTCGTCGTACACGGCGAAGCTTCCGAACAAAAGGCGTCGGACCTTACTGTCTGCGGTCAGAACCGAGGGCGAGGTCGCGGTGCTCGCCGGGCACGTGACGTTGCACGACGTACAGCTTCCGGAACCGCCGCAGTGCGTGCTGCGTGGCCGCGTTGCGCTCGACGGAAGTGCGGACGGCCCGCGCATCGTCGAACTCGCCGCGCCGGGCGACTCGCGCACGCTGTATCGCCTCCGCACCAGTCCACGCGGAGACTTCGAGTTCGCGGTCCGCGATCCGGGCTTCTACCAACTGCGTTGCGACACCGTCGCGAACGGCGGCGTGCGCAGTGAGCTGCGCCAGCGCGTAAGTCTGGTGCGCGGCGTCACCCTGTACCGACTCGAGGCGCCGAGTGCGACGCTGCTCGTGAAGCTCGCCGTCGCTGCTGCGCCGGAGCACGAGCTCAGCGTCGTGGTGGATACGCCGCCCGATGGCATGTGGACGGCGATTGCGCGCTTCGATGCGGAGGGGCGCGCCCGCGTGCGTGTCCCCTCGGGTCGGTGTCGCGTCGCGGTCGAGGGAGTCGAGCACCCCGAACTCGCGCTCGATCTTCGTGCGGGCGAAACGCGCGAGATCCTCTGGCCGCCGCGCTGAGCGCGCGTCAAACCGTCAGATTTTCGCCGACCTCGTGCTGGCTCGCGACGAGCACGCGCACGTCGCTGCGGCCGAGTTCGGCGAGCACGCCGTGCGCCGCAGCGAGCGCCAGCTCGGGCGTGTTGTTGTGCTGCGAGAGATGCGCCAGCACGAGCGTGTGCAACTCCTCGCCCGCGAGCCAACGCAGCATCTGCGCCGCTTGGTCGTTCGACAGATGACCGGCGTCGCCGGCGACGCGTCGCTTGAGCTGCGCTGGGTACGAGCCCTCGAGCAACATGCGCCGGTCGTGGTTGAACTCGAGGACGAGCACGTGCGCGCCGCGCAGCTCGCGCGCGACGAATTCGTCGGGTCGGCCCATGTCGGTGAGCACGACGGCGACACGCCCTTCGTGCTCGAGGCGGAAGGCGATGGTCGGGTGCGCGTCGTGGGGGATCGGCACGTTGCGCGCGCGCAGGCCCAACTCCTCGTCGAGCACGCACTCGGCGCCGACGCGCAGCGTCGAGAGGCGTTTGGCGCGCCGGAACGACGGCGTGGAGAGCATTGCCTCGGAACCGTGGAGCAGCGCGCGGTGCTTGCGTGCGATGGCGCCCGCGGAGCGCGCGTGGTCGAGGTGCCCGTGCGTGACCAGCACGTGGTCGAGCGTGGGGCGTTCGCCGACCGGCGGCGGCACGCCGGCGAGCTCGAGGCGCGCCTGCATCTCGGCGAGCGTGAGCCCCGCGTCGACGAGCACACGCGCCCGGCCGGCGCGGATCAGCGCGCTGTTGCCGCCGCTGCCGCTGGAGAGCACTTGGAGGTGCATGGTGGGACGGCGCAGTGTAGAGCCCCACACGCTTGGGGCCGTAGGATCCGCGCCATGAAGCTCCAACCTTCGTCCTTCCTCTCGCGCGCGGTGTTCAGCGCGCTGCTCCTCGGGCTCTCGAGCTGCGCCAGCGACAGCGGAAGCGTCGCCGCCGGTGCAACGCCCGTTGCGCGCCCCGCCGACCCGGCGCCGGCCAGCGCGCTCGATGCGGAGCGTCCGTCCGCGGAGCGCCTCTACAACGACGTCGCCTGGCTCGCCGACGACGCCCAGGAAGGTCGGCGCGCGGGCACCGAGGCGGGCGCACGCGCGGGCGAGTGGATCGCGGCGCGCTTCGCCGCGCTCGGGCTCGAGCCCGCCGGCGAACGCGGCGGTTTCTTGCAGTCCTTCGAAGTGCCGCTGCCGGTCGAGGTCGGCCCGAACAGCGGGATCGCGCTGCAGGCCGAGTTCCAGCAGGGCGAGATCGTGGAGACCGCGGTCTCCGCGCAGGGCGAAGTCGAGCCGCTGTTCTGCTCGAGCGGCGGCGCCGCCGTTGGACAGCTCGCGTTCCGCGGTTACGGCGTGATCAACGCCGAGCTCAACTGGAACGACTACGCCGAGGGCCGCAGCGATGTCGCCGGGCGCGTCGTGCTGCTGGTACGCGGCGTTCCGCCCGCGGAGGCGTTGCCCGAGCGCGCGGACGAAGAGCCGGCCGACGAGAACGCAGCGGTCGTGAAGGGCGACGGCTGGGGGAGTTCGGGTTCGCTGTTCATGAAGGTCATGAACGCCAAGCGGCACGGGGCCGTCGCCGTGCTCGTGGCGCCGCATCCGTCGCTGCGCGACGAACCGTTGCCGCACTTCGACCACAGCCACGCGGCGCAGGCCGGAATTCCTGCGCTCGCGATCAGCTACGACCTCGCCACGCGGCTCGTGCCCGCCTTCGACGGGCTGGTGGCGCAGATCGACCACGGCGACGCGGCTGCGACCTGGAGCGACGAGGCGCGGGCGCCGCGCGTTGTGGCGCGCGCCGACGTGGTGCGCTCGAAGGGACCGGCCCAGAACGTGCTCGCACGGTTGCGCGGCGCGGATTCAGCGCGCACGGTCGTCGTCGGCGCGCACTACGACCACCTGGGCCGCGGCGGCGATGGTTCGCTCGCGCCTGGAAAGTACGGCGAGATCCACAACGGCGCCGACGACAACGCCAGCGGCACGGCGGCCGTGCTCGAGATGGCGCGCTTGCTCGCCGCGGGCCCGCGGCCGGGCTGCGACGTCGTGTTCGCGCTGTGGTCCGGCGAAGAGCTCGGTCTGCTCGGCAGCGAGCACTGGGCGCAGAATCCGACGCTCGAACTCAAGGGCGTGGTCGCCAACCTGAACCTCGACATGGTCGGGCGCGCGGGCAACGGCTCGCTCGCCGTGCTCGGCGTCGGCTCGGCGGCGCCGTTCGAGGCTTGGTTGCTCGAGGCGGCGCCGCGCGCGGGGCTCGAGCTCAAGCTCAGCCGCTCCGGCCAGGGCGTCGGCGGCAGCGACCACCAGACGTTCCTCAAGCGCAAGATCTCCGCGCTGCACTTCTTCACCGGCGTGCACAGCGACTACCACAAGCCCAGCGACGACCTCGCCGGCTTCGAGGCCGAAGGCACGGCCAAGGTCACGGCCTTGTGCGTCGAGCTGATCGAACGCATCGGCGCGGCGCCGCGCCTCGCGTGGGTCGAGCCGCCCGCGCCCGAGCAAGGCGGCATGCGCGTCGGCACTCCGATGCGCGTGTGGTTCGGCACCGTGCCCGACTACAGCTTCGAAGGGCCGGGCTTGCTGCTCTCCGGCACTTCGGCCGGCAGTCCCGCCGAGAAGGCGGGCATGCTCGCCGGCGACGTGCTCGTCAAGGTCGGCGAGATCGAGATCGGCACGATCCAGGACTTCATGTACGCGCTGCAGAGCTACAAGGCGGGAGACGTGGTGCTGGCCGTGTACTTGCGTGACGGAGTGCGCGAGTCCGTGCGCGTCACGCTCGCCACGCGCGATGCGCAGTGAGCTTCCACACTTGAAGCCGCCGGTCGAACTCCGCGCATGAACCTCGCGTTGCTCGAGCGCGTCTTCGAAGTGGCGGCGGTGTCGTTCGCAGCGCTCTCGGGCGTGGTCGACGCGCGGCGGCGCAACCTCGACCTCGTCGGCGCCTTCGTGGTCGGCCTGCTGACGGCTTTCGGCGGCGGCACGCTGCGCGACGTGTTGCTCGACCGTCGCCCGCTGTTCTGGGTCGCGCGTCCCGAGTACGTGTTGCTCGTGCTCGTGCTCGCGTTGCTGCACTTGTACTGCCCGCAGGCTCTGCGGCCGCTGCGCCGCCGTCCCGTGCAGGCCCTGGCCGACGTACTCGACGCCGTCGCGCTCGGGCTGTTCGGCGGGCTGGGCGTGCAGGCCGCGCTCGCGCTGGGAACACCGCCGTTCGTGGCGGTTTTGTTCGGTGTGATGACGGGAGCGTTCGGCGGCGTGTTGCGCGACATCACGCTCAACGAGACGCCGCAGTTGTTCCGTCCGACCAGCCAGCTCTACGCCGTGCCGGTGTTCACCGGCGGCTTGGCGCAGATCGCGCTCGTCGAACTCGGCGCCTCCGCGTCGAGCGCGCTCAGCGCGGGCGCGCTGCTCGGAATCGTGTTTCGGCTCGCGGCCATGCGTTGGGACTGGCGCCTGCCGCCGCCGCGTCCCGAGGGCGCCGACTGAGCCCCGGGGCCAGGGCGCCCGGTAAGGATTCGGACAAGCTCGCGGTCCGACCGGCCTCGCGAGGCTTGCAATCGCAGCGTGCGCCCCCTTGTATGGCGGTTCGCAGTTCGCCCGCTGCGCCCGCATGTCCCTGCAACTGGTCTCGATCACCCGACGTTTCGGCGCGCAGCTGGCGCTGGACTCCGTGTCGATCCACGTCCGCGCCGGCGACTGCTACGGCTTCATCGGCCACAACGGCGCCGGCAAGACCACCGCCATGCGCATCGCGCTGGGGCTGCAATTCGCCGACTCGGGCTCGGTCTTCGTCGACGGTTTCGACGCCAGCGCCGCGCCGCGCGAAGCCCGCGCGCGCCTGGGCGCCCTGATCGAGCAGCCGGGCTTCCACGCGCACCTCGACGGCGCCACCAACCTGCGCCTCTTGGGGCGGCTCGCGGGCCTCTCGCGCGACGAGACGCGGCGCGAGACGCAGCGTTTGCTCGAGCTGGTCGGACTGGCGCAGGTCGGCGCCAAGCCCGTGCAGGCTTACTCGCAGGGTATGCGCCAGCGCCTGGGGATCGCGCAGGCGATGCTCGGCCGGCCGAAGGTCGTGCTGCTCGACGAGCCGACGAACGGCCTGGATCCGCAGGGCATCGCCGAGATCCGCGCGATCCTGCGGCGCCTCGTGGAGCAGGAAGGCGTGAGCGTGCTGCTCTCCAGCCACCAGTTGCACGAGGTGGCCGACGTGTGCACGCGCATCGGCGTCCTGCACCGCGGCAAGTTGCTGGTCGAGGCGCGCACGCAGGACCTGCTCGCTTCGGCGCAGGGAGCGCTCGAGGTGGCGACGAGCGACGACCCGCGCGCGCTCGAGCTGCTGCAGAAGGCCGGACGCAAGGTCGAACGCGCGCCCGGCGGGGGACTGACGGTGCAGGTTCCCGTTCAGGAGCACGGCGCGATCGCGCGCACGCTCGTCACGGCCGGGCTCGAGCTCACGCGCCTGGGCGCGCGCAACGCGAGCCTCGAAGAGATCTACCTGCGCTTCGCCCGCGGCGAGGCGATCTCGACCGTGGCGCAGACTCCGAGCGAGCCGCCGCAACTCGGCGCCAAGCCGAGTGCGTTCAGCGCGCCGCGTGCGCCGATCCTGCGCACCGCGCGCTACGAGCTCTCGCGCATGTTCGCCAAGGCGCGCTTCGGCGTGCTGCTCGCCGGCCCCGCCTTGGTCGGGCTCGCGGCGATCGCGCTCGAACGCCGCACGGCGCTCGAAAACCAGGCGCGCGTCGCGGCCGGTGAGTTGGCGAGCGCGACGGCGGTCACCGGGTTCCAAGCGACGGCGAGCGCGCTCCAGGCGGGCTTGCCGCTGCTCGCCTTGCTCGTCGCGGGCATCGCAAGTCAGTCGATCGCAGGCGAGCTTTCACGCGGGACCTTGCGCAACGTGCTGTTGCGGCCGCAGACCCGTCCGCAGGTCGTGCTCGGCAAGGCGCTCGCGGGTCTGGTCGTGACGCTCGGCTCGTTCGCGTTGCTCATCGGCGCTGCGTTGGGCGGCGGGGCCGCGGTGTTCGGGTTCGGCGATCTGGTCGAGTTGCTGCCCAATGGCGATGAGTTTCCGCTCGTCGCCGCGAGCGAGTTGTGGCCCGACCTGCGCCAAGCCGTGCTCGGGCAGGCGCCGACCTTGTCGGCGTACTTCGGACTGGGCTTGCTCGCCGGCGTGATCGCGCGCACGGCGCCGGGCGCGCTGGGACTGAGCTTCGCGCTCGTGCTCGCCTCCGATCTCGCGCGCGGCGTGGCGCGCTCGTTCGGGCTCGAACAGTGGCTGCTGTCGGCCTACGCGCCCTCTCCCCTGGGCGACACGTCGCAACTCAACTACTTCGCCGAACGCGCGGAAGGCATCAGCAACGCGGTCTTCCGCTTCGCGGGCCACGACCTCGCCGGCGTCGAATTCGCGCTCGCCGTTCCTCTGCTCTGGCTGACCGCCTGCGTCGGCCTCTCGATCGTTCTCCTGCGCCGTCGCGCGATGCCATGAACCGAACGTTGCTGGTCCTGTTGCTGTGCGGAGCGAGCGCGGCCTGCGCGAGCGAAGCTCCGGCGCGCGTGTCGCCGCCGCTCATCGCGATGGAGGAGTCGCTCGAGTGGCTCGACGAGCCCGACGACGAAGCGCAACGCGCGGCGTTGCCCGCCGGCGTGTTCACCGGCGTGGTCGTCGCCGATGCGCGGGCTTCGCTCGACGCGATGCTCGAGGCGCCGAACGGGCTCAGCGTCGCGAGCGTGGTCGAGAACTCGCCGGCTGCGATCGCAGGGCTCGCGCCCGGCGATCTGTTGCTCGAGGTGCGCCTCGCCGACGGCGCCACTACGCCGCTCGCCTGGCCGGCGGAGTGGCGCCGCGTGGAGTTGGAGGCGCAGCCCGGCCAGGTGTTGCGCGTGCTCGTCGATCGGGCCGGCGCCGAACGCGAATTCGAGGTCGCGGCCGTGCCGCGTGTGCGCGTCGGACCGCGCGGCGCAGCGCAGCGTTACACCGAGGATCAGCGCGTGGGTTTGGTGGTCCGCACCGCGACCGAGGTCGAGGCGCGGGCCGCGGCCCTCGGACCGGGCGGCGGCGCGGTCGTCGTCGGACTCACGCGCGAGTCGCCCTGGCGCGGCTGCGGCGTCGCGTACGGCGACTTGATCCGCAGCATCGACGGCGTCGAGGTCAACCATCCGCAAGTGCTGCTCGATGAACTGCGCGGCGCTCCGGCCGGTGGGCGCGTCCAGCTCGAGATCCTGCGCAAGGGCGAGCTGGTGGCGATCGAAGCGCCGCTCTCGCGCCGCGTGCGCGAACTCAAGAAGTTCTCGCTGCCGCTCCTGTACAGCTACTCGCGCGAGCGCGACGCCAGCGAACACTCCGTGCTGCTGGGGATCGTGCGTTGGCGCAGCACGCCCGCGGCGTGGGACCTGCGTCTGTTGTGGTGGATCGAGCTCGCCGGCGGCGATGCGAATCGTCTGGAGTCGCTCTGACGTGGTCTTCGCAAGCGTGTTGATGGCCGTCGCGCAGGATGGCGGCCTGGCGCAGGTGCGTTCGCTGCAGCTGCAGGGTGCGTGGCGTCCCACGTCGGCCGCGTTGTGCGATCTCGACGGCGACGGACTCGAGGACGTCGTGATCGCGGCGCGCGAGTCGGGCAAGGACTTCGCACGCGAGCTGCAGTTGTGGCGCTCGGTCGCCGGCGGCGCGGTGAGCTTGAGCGAGCGCTTCGCACTCACTCCCGATGTGGTCGCGTGGGCGGCTGCGGACGTGCGCGCGGGCGGCGGCGCGGAGATCGTGCTGTTCACGGCCTCGGGCGCGTTCTCGTGGCGGCCGAGCGGCCCGCAGGAGACGCGGCTGGAGCGTTTGGCGAGCCTCGATCTGCTGTGGCAGCTGCCGGAGCCCGACGAGGCGTTTTACCTGCCGGACTTGGTGCGCGATCTCGACGGCGACGGGCTCGCCGACCTCGCGGCGCCCGCGCCGGGCGGCTACACGCTCGTGTTCCAGCGCCGGCCGCGCGGCGAAGGCGCCGAATTCGGTCCGCTGCAGAAGCTGCGTGTGCCGCTCGAAGTCCAAGCGCCCGGCGCGTGGGTCAGCGCCAGTCCGCAGGAAGGCGTCTCGGTGCGCGGACGGCGGCGCGAACGCGAGCTCTCGATTCGCCTCGGCTCGGACGTCGGCGAAGAAGACGAGCGCGGCGCGCAGGTGCTCGTGCAGGTCAACGAGACCGCGCCCTGTCCTCAGTGGGCCGATTGGAACGCGGACGGTCGGCTCGACCTGATCGTGCAGACCGCGAGCAAGTTGCACGTCTGGCGCCAGACGGCTGCGGGGCAATTCGAGAGCGAGCCCGGCGTGTCGCTCGAGCTGCCCGTGGACGCCGATCGCACGCGCAGGCTCGACACGTCGTACAGCTCGCACATCGTCGATCTGGACAACGATCGCCGCGCGGACTGCTTCGTGTTTGCGGGCGACAAACGCTCGAGCGATGTGCGTGCGCAGGGCCTGGTGTTCACGCAGCGCGGCGCGGGCGGGGGCCCGGCGCTGTTCGGCGCCAACGGACGGCCGAGTGCGCTGATGGTCTTCGGCGGTTTCGTCGCGGGGCCGAGTTTCAGCGATCTCGACGGCGACGGCTGGGCCGACCTCACGTTGCGCGCCGTGCGGCCGGACCTGATCGACCAGCTGCGCAGCGTCGCCAACGAATCGATCGAAGCCGAGTTCTACGTGTACCGCAACCAAAACGGGCGCTTTGGCAAGCAGCCCGACCTAGTCTGGCGGCACTCGATTCCGGTCAAGCGTTTTCAGCTGACGAGTTCGTTCTGCGGCGACCTGACCGGCGATCGTGTCTCGGAGTTGCTGGTGCGCGACACGCCGACCGAGCTGCGCCTGTTGATGGTGCGCGCGGCGCCCAAGGGTGGTCCATGGAGCGTGATCGAGAAGCCGCTGTGGAAGCTGGCGGTCGACGCGCGCGCGGACGTTGAGTACGTGAGCGGCGTCGCGGGCGGCAAACCACGCGTGCTCGTGATCGAGCCCGCGCAAGTGCTCTACGTGAGGTTCCCATGAGCTCCGCGTGGATGCTCGGCTGGCCCCTCGTCGCCTCGTTGCAGGCCGCGGGCGGCGAGCTCAAGCGGGTCAGCTACGAACCTCCGTTCGAAGTCGGCGCGCACCGCGTGCTGGAAGCGGAACAAGGCGAGCGCGGCGCGTTGATCGTCGTCGGCGTCCGCGGCGAAGTGCGGAGCTGGCGTCCGTGGGTGACTGTCGCGGCCGACGCGCCGCCGCACGACCTGTTGTTGCCGCTGCCCGAGCGCACGCTGGTCGACACGGCGCGCTTCGGCGCCACGCGCTTCCTCGTGAGCGCGTCTCCGGCCGGCGTGCAGGCGTATCCGATCGACGCCGGCGGCTCGCTCGCCGCCGCGCCGCAGACCTGGATCGCACGCGCCAAGTTCACGCTGCGCGTGGGTTTGCCGCAGCTCACGGGCTTCATGCAGGACGTCAACCGCGACGGCTTGCCGGACGTCGTGTTGCCCACTCCGCAGGCCTGCGAGCTCTGGCTAGCGTCGGCAGGGGCCGACGGCGCCGCGCCCCAGTTCCGCAAGGCGGCGACGGTCGCGGTGACGGTCTCGCGCTGGGGTTCGCGCGAAGGCGAGTTCCTCTCCGATCAACTTGAGAGTTCCTTCGCGATCCCGGGCTTGGACACGCGCGACGTCAACGGCGACGGACGTCCGGATCTGCTCGTCGAGCAGGAGCAGCGGCGCGCGTTCCACCTGCAGCGCGAGGACGGTTCGTTCCCCGCGGCGCCGGATGTGCAGGTGGACCTGTCGATCTTCCGCGACACGACGGAAGCCGGTTCGCTGCAGCTGGGCGGCGTGCTCACGGCGGGCGACGGCGCGACGTGGTCGAGCCGCGACCTCGACGGGGACGGCATCCCCGACTACGTGATCGGCCACCGGCGCAAGGTGTGGGTCTTCCGCGGCTCGAAGCAGGGCCCGCAGTTCAAGGAGCCCAGCGCGATCCTCAAGACCGCCGAGGACATCACCGTGCTCTCGGTGATCGAACTCGACGACGATCCGCAGCCCGACCTGCTGCTGGTGAAGATCCAAGTGCCGACGCTGTCGACCCTGCTGCGCGGACTGTTCGGCGAGTGGGACGTGCGCATCGGCGCGCAGGGCTACCGCAACCAAGGCAACGCCACGTTCGAGACCAGCCCGAAGTGGTCGAACGAACTGGTGCTGCGCCTGCCGGGGATCGTCGGGTTGCTGCAGAACCCCGAGAAGATCTTCGAGCGCTTCACCTCGCTCGAGAAACGCTTTCGCAGCTTCGCGCGCGGCGACGTCAACGCGGACGGAGCGCTGGACGTGCTGCTCGCCAGCGAGGACGGCGCGAAGCTCGAGTGCTGGCTCGGCGCGGCGAACATGCGCTTGGACGTGCGCGGCGAGCGCAAGGTGCGCGAGATCCTGTTCGACGACAAGAACACGACCTGGGATCTCGATCGCGTCGTCGCGGCCTTCGGAGGACTCGCGCAGCGCCAGGTCGCGCTCCTCACCGGCGAACGCACGGCGGATTGGGCCGCCGATCTGCGCAGCACCGCGGACTACAAGCTCGGCGCGCTCGAATGCGCTGACCTCGACGGCGACTCGCGTTCGGAGATCCTGCTGGGCTACTCGCGAGTCGCGGCGCAGCGCCGCATCGTGTTCGAACTGCTCGAGCGCCGCTAGCGCGCAGCGCGAGGCGCCGAAGGACCCGCATGGAGCACTGTCAATTTGAGTGGGGACCGTGATGCTGAAGCGCGATGAAGCCTGGGCGCAGCTGTGCGCGTGGACCAAGACCGACTCGCTGCTGCGCCATGCGCGGGCTGTGGAAATCGTGATGCGCGCAGCCGCCGCGCGCTACGGCGGCCCGGAGGCCGACGTGGAACGTTGGGGGCTGGCGGGGATGCTGCACGACGCCGACTACGAAGCCTGGCCGGACGAGCACCCGCGGCGCATCGTCGGCTGGTTGGAAGAGCGCGGCGAGCACGAGTTGGTCAGCGCCATTCGCGCGCACTACACCAAGTGGGGCTT
>Ga0169931_10000332_pt1 | contig 77587 bp, 77 predicted proteins | sample Kivu_15m_20L_FD_129675 | JGI IMG/M metagenome (GOLD analysis project Ga0169931, IMG submission 129675) | Freshwater microbial communities from Lake Kivu, Western Province, Rwanda to study Microbial Dark Matter (Phase II) - Kivu_15m_20L... | ecosystem: Environmental > Aquatic > Freshwater > Lake... | reverse complement strand
CAATCCGCCTATTACTTGCCCGTAATTTTGTCCTTAGCCGTAACTGGAATCATCTGGAACTTCATGCTTCGACCTGATGGTTTTGTGAACGGTGTTCTTGGCAGAGATATTGCAAATGCTGTTTCCTTCTTTGGTAATTACGATATCAATATTTATGTCATAATGGTGATTGCCTCTTGGCGCCACATTGGTTACATAATGTTACTTTATTTAGCTGGACTAAAGGCTATAGATTCTGCATTACGAGAAGCAGCCGCAATCGATGGTGCAACTGAATGGGAGACCTTCCGAAAAATTATTTTTCCTGCTATGCGACCAGTAAATATTATTGTTGTCGTAATAACGATTATCGAGTCATTGCGGGCTTTTGACATTGTGTACATAATTTATGGGACGAGCGCAGGTCTTCCAATCTTAGGTGTTTTAGTCTTTCAAAATATTGCTGGCGAAGGTGCATCGATGAAGGGTGCTGCCTATGCAGTTATTCTTTTTGTGTTATCAATCGGACCGATAATTGCTTATCTGACACAGCAGTTCCGAGAGGATGTCAAATGAGTTTGCAATTGGTTCAAGATAAAAAGTATCGCAATAAGCAGAAAATTAAGGACCGATATATTTCGCTTTTTATCGGCCTTTTCGCAATCTTGTGGATTTTTCCTATACTTTGGACTTTATGGAGTTCATTTCGACCATATAGTGAGATAAGGGCACGCGGAGTTTTTTCAATGCCCGAGCGCGTTGGATTTTTCAACTATACCGAAGCAATATCTCGAATGGAGCTTCCAACCTATCTTTGGAACTCATTTATCATTACTGCCCCCGCAGTATTTCTAACACTGCTTTTTGGGTCGCTGATTGCTTTTGTGGTTTCGAGATATTCGTTTAAGTTTAATGTCGCGATGCTACTTTTGTTTACTGCTGGAAATTTATTGCCAGGACAGTTAGTTTTTATTCCAGTTTTTAAACTCTATCTGCAAATTGGTGATTGGGTGGGGGATCGAAGATTTCTTTATGATTCACATTGGGGAGTAATTTTGATACACGTTGCATTCCAAATGGGATTTGCAACATTTGTGCTATCTAGCTATATGAAAACAATTCCAAAAGAGATATCTGAATCAGCAATGGTAGATGGTGCTTCAGTTTGGAGACACTATTGGAACGTTATGCTGCCATTACTGCGCCCTCCGCTTGCTTCTCTGGCAGTCTTGATGACCACTTGGATCTACAATGATTTTTTCTGGGCTCTGGTACTGATGTCAACCGATGCAAAACGACCAATTACCTCTGGTCTCGGAAGGCTAACTGGTGAGTTTGTTACTGATTACAACTTGCTTGCGGCAGGAGCCATGATTGCAGCTATTCCTACCTTGATTGTGTTCTTGGTGCTGCGTAAGCAATTTGTTTCTGGATTAACCCTAGGTTCCACAAAAGGGTAAGACCCTTTATCCTTATCACCACGGAATAGGAGGCAGAGATGCCAAATTTGAAGCCCACTGAGTTGATCATCCTCTTGGTCGTCTTGGTGCTGTTGTTTGGAGCAAAGAAGTTGCCCGATGCAGCCCGCGGCATTGGCAGATCACTGCGAATATTTAAGGCTGAAGTTAAAGCGCAAGATAATCCAGAGATCGAGGACGACAAAAACACTGACGCGAAGTCTTAACCTGCGGGTTAAGAAACTATGCCTAAGTTTGGTCGGAGAAGGCGCGATCCGAACGCGGAGATGACGCTAATTGAGCACCTTCGAGAATTGCGCAATCGTCTTTTTCAGGTTGTTATATTTTTAGTAATCGCAACATTTGTTGGTTGGTTTGTTTATGATTATACCTTTGCATTGCTCAAACGCCCAATAGATTTTGCAATTGCAGAAGCTGCAATTAATGGTCGCGAAATTGGCTTGGTGTTATCGGGAGTTGCTGATGCATTTACATTGCAATTAAAAGTTTCAGCAACCTTTGCTTTAATTGTGACCGCTCCAGTTTGGCTTTGGCATCTTTGGCGATTTATCACTCCAGGATTAAAGCAGCGAGAGCGACGCTATGGCTTGATATTTATGTTTACCGCTATTCCACTATTTTTTGGTGGAGTTTTTCTGGCCTACAGTGTGCTGCCATTGGCTATGGAATTACTTCTTGGGTTTACACCACAAGGAGTATCAAACCTTCTTCCCGTTGATCGTTACTTAAATTTCTTTCTTAGAACTCTTATTGTTTTTGGACTTGGATTCCTATCTCCAGTAGTAATTGTGATGCTTAGTTTGGCCAATGTGGTTTCAGGTTACACAATGGTTAGATGGTGGCGACAGATAGTTATGATTGTGGTGGTTTTTGGAGCTGTTGCGACACCTACTGGAGATCCACTAAATATGGTTCTGCTAGCAGGGCCGATGTTGATTTTAGTTTTTGGTGCGATTGGTATCGCAAGATTGATAGATAAGCGACGCGGACGCACTCCAGAGTGGTCTGATTCACTTAGTGATGATGAAGCATCGCCCTTGTAACCTTGATCGAGTTGGGTTCATTACGCTTAGCGTATGACGCAGATTCAATGGCCTGATTTACCTGCTGCACAGCAGCCCGTATGGCCAGATACGCAAGCCCTCAACCAGGCAAGAGCCGAATTGGCAACTTTGCCACCATTAATTTTCGCTGGCGAGGCAGATCAATTGCGAAATTCGCTAGGTAAAGCCGCACACGGCGGTGCATTTGTCTTGACGGCTGGCGATTGCGCTGAAACTTTTAAACACAACACTGCTGATTCAATTAGGGGTAGATTGCGAACCGTCTTACAAATGGCAGTTGTTTTGACATACGGATCAACTTTGCCGGTTGTAAAAATAGGTCGAATTGCAGGGCAATACTTTAAACCGCGATCTGGCGAAACTGAAACGGTAAATGGAATCACATTACCGGTTTATCGCGGGGATGCCGTTAACGATGTTGAATTCAATGAAGCCGCTAGGCAACCAGATCCATGGCGAATGGTTCGTGCATATCACGCTTCAAGCGCAACACTGAACTTAGTTAGAGCTTTTACGCAAGGTGGATACGCTGATTTGCGTGAAGTGCATTCGTGGAACCAGGACTTTGTTAAGCAAACTAAAACAGGTGACAAGTATGAGCTAATTGCAAGTGATATCGATCGAGCATTGGCATTCATGGCCGCTTGCGGGGTGGACCCAAGCGAGTTTAGAACAGTCGATTTTTATTCAAGCCATGAAGCATTGGTGCTTGACTATGAACAACCCTTAACTCGAGTTGACTCTAGAACTGGAAAACTTTACGACGTTAGTGCACATTTTCTTTGGATTGGGGATAGGACTAGACAATTAGATGGTGCTCATATCGACTTTGCCTCTCGGATTTCAAACCCTATTGGTATAAAGATTGGTCCAAGTACTGATGTTGAAGACATTGGCAAGATTTTAGAAAAATTGAATCCCGATAGAACTGATGGACGAATCACATTTATCTCGCGAATGGGTGTGGAACAAATCAAAGAAAAGCTCGCGCCATTAATGAGCGCTTCATTCAAGAGTGGACATAAACCTCTTTGGGTGTGTGACCCAATGCACGGCAACACCAAATCTGCTTCAACTGGTCATAAAACTCGAGATTTCAGTGATGTTATTGGAGAGGTAGTTGGATTTTTTGACGTTTGCCGCGCGATGAGTGTTCATCCAGGAGGCATTCATATTGAGTTAACTGGCGATGACGTCACAGAATGCACTGGTGGGATGGAAGGTTTACTTGATCACGACCTGCCAAGCAGATATGAAACTGCATGCGACCCTAGATTAAATCGAGTTCAATCATTAGAGTTAGCCTTCCGAGTATCTGAGATGTTAAAGGCAAGATAATGCTCATTGGCACTGAAATGAAAATTTTAGGATTTGATTTTTCAGTAGTTGCAAGTTCGATTAAAGACGAGATAAAAATAATATCTAGTGGATTTCTTCCTCTTGGTAAAATGATGCGCGAGTTTCCTGAACCTGTTACTAAAAAGCCCATTTCAATAATTTCTAAGTGGCTCAAGGCTTATCAAGTAGGTGACTTTGAAGGTTTGAATCAAGTACCTTTGCATCAATCTGGCGGGCTGTTTACAGAAAAAGTCTGGCGAGAGATCTCGAAAATAAAAGCTGGACAGACGATGAGTTACCAAGAATTAGCAAAGCGAGCCGGAAACTCAAAAGCAGTAAGAGCTGCCGGCACGGCCTGTGGAAGAAACAATCTGCCACTTTTTGTGCCATGTCATCGAATAGTGCCAAGCGCTGGGGGTGTGGGCAATTATGCATTTGGTGAAAAGATTAAGCGGACACTTCTGAAGCACGAGCACGATATGCTCCATACTCAGAAACTAACATAGCTAGAATTATCAATCCACCACCAATTGCAATTTGAAGTGTGATGACGTCTGAAACAATTATTACTGAAAAGATTGCTCCCCAAACTGGCTCTAAAGTAAAAATGATCGCCGCTCGTACTGCAGACACATGCGCTTGACCCCAAGTTTGTAATAACAATGCCAAAGCACCAGCTCCTGCGCCTAGGTAAATTAGTTCATCCCAAAGATTCTGATTTGGAAATTCAAAAGTACCTAATACAAATGCCAAAACTAATGACATCACTGCTACTACAATCATTTGAACAGTAGTCATTGCCCAAGCAATATTCGACTTTCCCCAGCGGCTAAGGAAAGTTATCTGCAAACTCCACATCAGGGCGGTTACCAAAGTTATACTTTCACCAAAACCAAATCCCACGCCACGCAGAGTCATTATGCCTAAACCAAATAGCGCAACTAAAATGGCAATCCAGGTGATATTGGGAATTTTCTCGCGAAAAAATACAGCTGCAACTAATGGCGTAAACACCACAAACATCCCTGCAATAAATCCAGATGCGGTTGCAGTTGTGTATTGCAGGCCCCAACTTTGCAGTAAATAGCCGCTTCCCAGAAACAACCCAATAGTAATTGCATTTTTAAGATCTGGCTTATTTAACGCAGACAAGCTTTTAGGTTTTAATATCAACAGAATAATTACTGCAATTAATGCTCTAAAAAACATACCAGAAATAAGGTCCATTTGCGTTACTACTACTTGAGTAATTGCAAAAGAGCTTCCCCATAACGCTGTTGCAAATATCAAGGCAAAACTCGCCACTAAAGGATGCATTGTTTTGACCATCGCGGTAGACTACGCAATAGAACACGGGAGTTCGCAGATTTGCGGACTGAGAGGGCGAAAGGTTCGCCGACCGTAAGACCAGTCGGGTAATGCCGAATCGGGAGGTAAAAATGACTGTTTTATTTGAAGCATGGGGATACCCAGTAACTGTTTTGGAATTGGCCTCAGTTATTGCATCAATCATTGGTATCGCATTGGGAATCATTGGCACCAGGTGGGCATGGCCATTCTGGATTTTGGGTTCGGTTTTATATGGCTGGCTTTTTCTAGAGTATGACTTGTTAGCTTCTGCAGCCCTACAGATCGTTTTTATTCTGGCTGCTATCTGGGGATGGTTCGGTTGGGGCGAAAAAGGTGCCCAACCAAAACTGCTAATTAACAAAGACCGAATATATTGGGTTACTTTTGCTGTGCTTTTATGGGTTGTACTCAATCCACTATTAAAAGAATTGGGTGCAGTTGCAACAGAGTTAGATTCAATTATTTTGGTGGGATCTCTAGTTGCTCAGATACTTATGGTTTTGCAGCGCGTGGATGCTTGGGTAATCTGGATATTGGTAAATATGATTGCTACCGTCCATTATGCTCGACAAGATTTGTTTTTCACATCGTTGTTTTATGCAGTGTTAGTAATTATGGCAGCTCAAGGTTGGTATCGATGGCTAAAGATGCGCGAACTCAGATTACCTCAGTAGCCGAAATAGCCGTATTGGCATTAACTTCTGAAGCTAAACTTGGTACGAGTAAATTGATACTAATTGATGGTCCTGCTGGCAGTGGCAAAACAACTCTTGCAAGAATGTTGCAATCAGAAGTTGGAGCTCAAGTTATTCATATGGATGATCTCTACCACGGCTGGGAGGACGCATTAACCAGTGCCACAATGAACCGCATTGTGCAAAGTATTCTGCTACCGCTTGAGAATGGGCAATTGGGAAAATATCAAAAGTTTGATTGGTATCAAAATAAATTTATTGAAACATTTGAGGTAGCTGCGGGTAGCGTTATTATCGAAGGTGTTGGATCTGCTTCAGCCCCAATTAGAAAGTACGCCAGTTATGTTGTTTGGCTAGAAGTAGACCCTCAGTTGGGTTTATCGCGGGTATTGAATCGAGATGGAGCCCAGATAACAAATGAGATGCTTACTTGGCAAAAAATTGAGCAACATTGGCACAAGGTCGATAACACAAGAGGTTATGCTAATTTAATTTTGTCAGGCGAACGAGCTGATGATCTAACCCCAACTGAATACTTTACTTTAACCAAGTAGGTTAGGACTATGCAATTAACCAACTTTGCTTATCTGGGTGTACTTAGTTTTATTTTGTTAGGCACAATCTGGTTGGAATTTATCGTTGGTGCAAGAGTCCTTCGCAAGCCACTGCGATTAGTTATGGCAATCACACCCGTTTTTCTGGGTCTTGTTGTTTGGGATATATATGCAATTTCTCAAGGCCATTGGTGGTTTAATGAAAAATATGTAACTGGTTGGCAAATCGGTATTGTGCCAATGGAAGAATTACTCTTTTTTATAGTTGTTCCGTTAGCTGCTATCTACAGTTTTGAAGCGGTTAGAGCTGTTAAGCAATGGCAAGTGGGTGACGAGTTATGAGTTATACCCAAATAGGAATACTCGCAGTTTTGCTTGCAGTTTTTTTAGATCTATTCATTCTGAAAACTAACATCCTCAGGAAACCGGTTTGGTGGATTTCATATTCGATTGTGGTCTTTTTTCAGTTTATAACTAATGGAACTTTAACGGGTTTTGCAATTGTTCAGTACGATCCAAAATTTAACTTAGGGGAGAATTTCTATTCCAACACGCCCCCTTTAATTGGTGATGGTAGATTGTTTTTTGCACCAGTAGAAGATTTGCTTTTTGGATTTTCTATGTGCTTATCAGCCATTGGATTGTGGGTATATTTTGGTCGAAAAGGAATTCAAAATTTGCCCATAAGCAACACCAGTCAAAAGATGCGTGAGAGATTTAAATTCTTGCGCTAGAAATATTTGCGAGCTTTTCGCCATGCATTTCCGGCAACCTTAACTCTCTTCCAATTTGATACTTTTGCTCTCTTATCAAAAACTTGATAATCAATATCTTCCACTGCATCAACAATTCCGCAGTAGAGGATTCGTGCTGCGTCTATACACGGCTGACTGGATGCTGCGAGAAGTTTTATGCCTGGAATTGAGCGACGTTCGAGTTCCCGAACGCGAGCTATCTCATATTTCAGCAGCTCCTTGATTCTTGGTGTTACTTTACGTCCTTTAAACTCATCAATTGAAACATCAAATTTAGCCAAATCTTCTAGCGGAAGGTAAATTCGTCCTCGATCAAGATCTTCGCCAACATCACGAATGAAATTGGCAAGTTGAAAGGCAATTCCAAGATCTTTTGCTGGCTCGTATGCGTCAGCACTTAGTGGTTCAAGAATTGGAACCATTTGTAAGCCTATGACTGCAGCAGAGCCATACACATATTCATATAAGTGTTCATAGGTTGGGTATTGAGTTACGGTTAAATCCATCTGCATAGATTTTAAGAAAGCTTCGAAATGCTCTATTGGAATCTGCCAGCGATTAACTGTATCAACTAGCGCAGCTGCTACGTTATCGTCTGATTTTCCAGAGCGTAAATCATGCAGAACTTGATCTCCCCACGTGGTTAGTGCCTGTGCTTTTTCTGTTGGATTTAATGTGCTTGCTAAGTCATCTACAATCTCATCGGCATATCTTGCAAAACCATAAAGGGCGTGGACATAAGGTCGCTTAGCTGGTGGCAGTAATCGAGTTGCTAGAAAATACGTTTTGCCGTGCTTTGCATTTAATTTACGACAAAGTTGATATGACTCTCGTAATTTGGCATCAGTTATGCCTGCAGAGGCAAGTTCGCGTTTGCTCAATCTAATTCCAGGCTCGCGATCGATAGTTTGCATCTCGGCCAAGCACTCGCTCAGCTGCCAGTCTGCCAGAAATCAAGACCATAGGTACACCAACTCCTGGAGTTGTTCCAGAGCCAGTAAAAACAATGTTTTCGCCATAAATATTTTTTGGTCTAAAAGGTCCGGTTTGCAAGAATGTATGCGCACTCGCAAAAGGTGCGCCTTGCTCCATTCCTTGATCAGCCCAGTCTTGCGGGGTAGTGAGCCTTTCGACTTCAACGCCATCTGAAAAACCAAGGTAGCCTCGTTCTTCTAAAACTCGTACCATTTCATCTCGATATCTAGGACCTAGTTTTTTCCAGTCATATTCAGCAGTTAAGTTCGGTGTTGGAAAGAGCACGTAGTAAATCTCCTTACCAGCAGGCGCAAGAGAAGGATCAGTAAAAGTAGGGTTAGTTACTAGTAAACTCGGATCGGACATAAGTTTCTTTTTGTCAATCAAATCATCAAAAACTCCGCGCCACGAATTACCAAAATGAATATTATGATGTTTAATCTTGTTAAATTTTGCAGATGAGCCAGCTAGAAGCACTGCACAAGACGGCGAGTAACTAAGTCTTGACACTTGCCATGGCGTTTCGCCCAATAAATCTCGCCAAGCAACCGGTAAGTCTGGATTTAGTACTACAACATCTGTGGCAATGCGATCGCCGTCCTTTGTGATAACCGCACTTGCGCGTCGTTCAGTTCGCTCAACTTGTACAACTTCAGTGCTATACCGGAACTGAACTCCATGTTTTTCTGCAGCAGCAGCCATTGCGCGCGGAATTGCATGCATTCCGCCTTCTGGAAAGAAAACACCAGAAACTGAATCCATATAAGCGATAACCGCATATATTGCTAGCGCTTGATACGGGGATAATCCTGCATACATTGCTTGGAAGGAATAAACGCGCTCCGTTCGTGGATCTTTTAAATAATCCCTAACCTTTGGAGCTAACTTTCGGAATGCTCCAATTTGAATCAATCTCATCAGATTCGGTGTGAGTAAATCAAATGGCGAATCAATGTTTCGATCAATAAAATCTTGCATCTCATATTTATACAACTTGCTAACAAAATCAACATACTTCAAGTATCCAGCTGCTTCATCAGGTCCGATAACTGATTCGATTTCAGCAGCCATCTGCTCTGGATTTGAATGAACATCTAAAACAGAACCATCTGGATAAAAAGATCGATACAGTGGTTCAACTGGCTTTAACTTTAGCCAGGAGTTCATATCTTCGCCAAGCGCATCAAAACAATCTGCAATTAGATCAGGCATTGTTAGCACTGTTGGACCGGTGTCAAAGGAATAACCATCAACTTGATAAACCCCTGCTCTTCCGCCTGGAACTGCCTCGCGTTCAATCACAGTTACCTTTTTGCCAGCACCACGCAGACGCATTGCAGTAGATAGTCCAGCCAGTCCCGCTCCGACGATTACCACATGGTCAGTTGGACCGGTAACTGTGCGCGGAGAGCGATTTAATAGATTCAATAAGTTGTCCATTGGCTAAATCTTGCGTGAAGTGGCCGCATCCGCCAGTTGAAGTAATAAATCTTGCACAAAATGAGGAATTTCTGCTGATTTTGCGGCATTTTTAGCTTTAGTTGTTAGAGCGTCAATTTGACTTTCAACCCGACTTAGCGCTCCTGTTTGGGTGATGATTTCACGAAGTAAAGTAATTTCTGTTTCATCAATTGCAGGGTTACCCAGATGGTAATCAATGTGTTCACGTTGAGATTTTTCTGCAGTAGTTAATGCTTCTGCGATAAGAACAGTGCGTTTTCCCTCCCGCAAATCATCTCCAGCAGGTTTTCCTGTTTCACTCGGATCGCCAAACACGCCAAGTACATCGTCTCTTAATTGAAAAGCCTCACCCAGAGCTAGTCCATATTCAGCGAGCACAACAAATAAATCTGCATTCCCTTCAGCGAGGGTTGCACCTAATAGCAGAGGTTTTTCAATTGTGTATTTTGCAGATTTCAATCTAATTACATCAAATGCTCGATCTATTGATCCGCCACCACGTGCTTGCTCAAGTAAGTCGAGATACTGGCCTATCATTAACTCGGTGCGCATTAGATCATAAACTTTTTTTCCAGAAAACCTGGCTTCGCTAGATAACTCGGCTTGCATTAACAATTCGTCAGCCCAAGACAAGCACAAATCGCCAAGCAAAATGGCAGCACCAGTTCCAAATGTTTCACTTGAACCTAGCCATCGGTGACCTCGATGATATGTGGCAAACTCTCGGTGCGTTGCGGGGCGACCTCTCCTGGTATCGGAGGAGTCCATTACATCATCATGAATCAATGCACAGGCCTGCAAGAATTCCAGCGCAGCAGCTGCTTGATAAGCACCAACGTTAATCTTTGAGCCGGTAGCTAACCAGCCAGCTAACAAAAATGCAGGTCGTAACCGCTTACCTCCAGAAACAAACTCAGAAATGGAATCTATTAAAACCATAGATTCCGGGTTTATCTCAACCATCACTTTGCGCTGGACTGCCAAGAACCGCTCAATTTCAGCATCGACTCCAACTTTAAGGTCCGCAAGAGAAGTACTCATAAGTCAAACCGTACAGGGAGGATTGCTTAGAGGTAGCCTTCCACCTATGGATTTTGCTAAACCTGGTGGGATTTCGTTTGAATTCTTCCCCCCAAAGAGCGATTTGGGAGAGCAAAACCTTTGGCAGTCAATTACCGAACTCACAGAATTATCGCCTCATTTCGTGTCAGTAACTTACGGTGCTGGCGGATCAACTCGAGATCGCACGCTGCGAATTACAAGACGAATAAAAACGGAAACGAACTTGTTTCCAGTAGCACATTTAACTTGCGTTGGCGCTGCTAAATCCGAGTTAATTGACATCATAAAAACACTACAAAATGATGGCGTAACCGCACTTATGGCTCTTCGAGGAGATCCGCCACAAGGCGCTGACTCAACTTGGGATAAGCATCCGTCTGGTTTGAGCTATGCCGTTGAATTAGTTGCATTGGCAAAGGAGCTTGGCATAAAAGATATCGGGGTAGCAGCATTTCCTGATAAACATCCAGAATCCCCATCGAAACAGTTTGATATTGAAGTTTTAAAGTCTAAGCAGGATGCTGGTGCAAGTTTTGCCATAACGCAATTGTTTTTCGATGTTGACTCATACTTTCAATTGCTTGAACAGGCTAGATCAGCTGGAATTTCAATACCAATTATTCCTGGAATTATGCCTTTGACTGAAGCAAAGCAACTTGAAAAGTTTAGCCAGCTAGCAGGGGCCCCAATGCCAGATGACGTGAAAGAATACTTTAGTTTTGCGAATTACGATTCAACAGAAGTAAGTAAGCGCGGAATTTCATTTGCCACCGAGTTTGCAAGGAAACTTCTGCTTGGTGGTGCACCTTCGATTCATCTTTATACGATGAATAAATCAACTGCTGCAAAACAAGTTTCGATGAATTTAATGTCATGAATAGATTGGAATATCAATCTGCTTGGATTAGATCACACAAAACACCTAACTGGTTAATTGTAAAAATTTTCTTAACTATTATCTATGGCCTATCTCGTATCTTTATGTTTTTTCGCGTTACACCAAATGCCGCAACCATAATCGGTGGATTGATTGGCTTAGCTTCTGTTTGGTTTGTTTATTCTGAAATTTGGTTGATAGCTGCAACTCTTGCAGCTCTGAGTAGTCTGCTGGATGGCGTTGATGGGGCTATCGCTGAATTGACGAATCGTAAATCTAAATTTGGCGCAATACTTGATGCGCTTATCGATCGCATTGTTGAAATTGCTTGGTTTGTTTCATTAATCTGGATGGGGGCGCAGGCGTCAGCAGTGGTTGTCTGTGGATTGATGATTATGGTGATGGAATATACCCGCGCAAAAGCTAACAGTCTAAATATTGATGGGCCAGGACTCATAACTATTGCAGAGCGACCAACACGCGTAATTATGTTTGTAATGCTAAATATCGGGGTTAGTTTCGTTGGAACAGATACTCGGAGCGCAACTATTGGCGTTTGGTTAATGACTAGCTTAACTGCGATTGCTTCGATGCAACTATTTTTTCGCTTTACCAATAAGTTGCGCAACAATTCGAGCGGACAAACCAACTAAGGGCAGACCGCCTCCTGGATGTGAGCTACCACCAACTAGATAAAGACCTGAAACCGAACCAATATTGCTTGGTCTTAAGAATGCTGCCAACGCACCGTTACTGCTGCTTCCATAAATTGATCCCCCCGGAGATGCATATCGCCGCTCTAAATCTGCTGGAGTGATGATTTCTTGCCATTTGATTCGACTTTGAAGATTTACCCCTCGCTCAGCTAACTTTTCAATGATTTTTTTAGCATATGCTTGTTTTAAATCAGGTGAATTCCAATCAATATGCTCACTATGTCTGGGTGCATTAACCAAGATAAACCATGACTCACTTTGATTATCGGGTCGCATTAAATCATCGTCAGGAACGCAGGCATAAATTGTGGGGTCATTTACTGGTTTTGGCCGCTTACCAAAAATGTCATCAAATTCTTGGTCATAATTTTTTGGGAACCAAATATTGTGGTGGGCAATGTTTGGCGTTTTTCCATCAACGGCGAGCAACAAAATAAAACCTGCTAACGAAGGGGTGTTTCTTGCAATCTTTCGCGCATTTGATTTGGCTGAAGGGTGATTAAGAAGATTACGATATAGATGCGATGCATCACAGTTTGCCACAACATTATCGGCAGTATAAGTTTGATTCTTAGTTAGCACTGTGGAAACAGCATTATTCTTTGTTTCAATAGCAGTGACCTCTGCATCAAATACAAATTCAACGCCAAGTTCCAGGCATCTGTGATAAACCGCGTCAGCTAACTTCGCAATTCCACCGGAAATGTGCCAAGCGCCAAATACTTGTTCGACGTAAGGAATAGTTACAAGTGCTGCTGGAGCTTTGCGTGGATCTGAACCTGTGTAGGTGGCATATCGATCTAATAGCATTACTAGTCGATTATCGGATAAAACTTGTTTGCCAAGTTTGCGTAAACTCAACCAAGGCTTGATGTTTAATATGTCTTTAGGTCGCTTTATCAGTTTCAACAAGTCAATAGGACCTGACAATGCAGATTCCAGTATTGGAGTTCTCGTTAATTGCCAAGCTAACCCACCGCGCTTAATGATTTCTAACCAATCAGTAGTTGCATTTCCGCCTAATGCTTTTCCTAACTCAACAGCAATCAAACCCGGATCTGCTGGAGGTAGAACAGCTACTGTGCCGTCGGCGAATTGATATCTAAAGGCTCGTTCTGGCGAAATTATTTCAATTGATTCATCTAATGGCTTACCGGTGCGATCAAATAGATCGCGATAGATACTAGGAAGAGTAAACAAAGAGGGTCCAAGATCAAAAACAAAACCATCGCGTTCATAACGAGCAAGCTTGCCGCCATATTGACTACTTCGTTCAATAACTTTTACTTGGTGACCAAGTGCTTGCAATCTGGCGGCTACTGAAAGCCCACCCATTCCAGCCCCAATAACTACTACTTGACTCATGGCAGTTTTTTTCCGCGCCAAGTTAACTTTTTGCGCACCCTTCGATACCAAGACAATTCAGTTAGACCCACTAACCCTAAAATTGAAATTGGATGAGTCATTACATCTGGAAATTCTGCTGACTTAGTGCGTCTTGCAATTAGTAATCTAGAGAGAACTGCAGCTAAATACCCAACAGCCCCTGCTCGTTGAATTCTAGGATTTAGCCTACTCAACGCGGCAAGAGGTGGTAAAGCATAACCCAACAGGAGAAAGATGGATATTAATCGAGATCGAAAGCGATTATTAGTGACACTCCATAGTGACTTGGTATAGCCATCGGTTAATTCGGTAACGTTCCTATACATTCGCGTTGTTGCAAGATTTGTTCCATCAATAACATTTCCTCGACCAGAATTATTCTTAATTGCTCGCAATAACGCAATGTCATCCAAAACTGCATCAGGGTAAGCCGAGTGCCCGCCACTAACACGATACTTGGTTGCATCAACCACGATAAATTGACCGTTTGATGCAACTAGATTCGGATTTTTTGATTTCTCTGCTATCCGCAGTGGCAGAAACGAGAGCCAGCTCCATTGTAATAGTGGTTGAATCAATCTCTCTGACCAACTTATTGCTACTTGCTTAGGGTAAGGAGAAATTAAATCAAGTTCTGCATCACGCAATGTTGCAACGGACTGAGCTAATGCTGTTGGTGCAAATTTAACGTCAGCATCAGTGAATACAAGTACGCTGCCTACTGCCATTTTACTCATTTGATAGCAGCTCCACGATTTTGAAACCCAACCTTCAGGTGCGCTTTGATCATCAACAATTAGCTTTACTGTAATACGGGAATTTTGAATCAAGTGCTTAATTAACGAGACTGTCTGATCAGTTGATCCGTCGTCTCTAATGATTATCTCTAAATTAGGAACCATTTTTTGATTCAATAATGACTGTAGGGTAGGCGCAATCCGATCGGCTTCGTTCAAAACGGGTAATAACACACTTATTTTTTCATGGATTACTTTTTCAGACGCTGGTTTTCTAAGTAACTTTAGGTTTATCAAGCTATGTACTGCCGATAGCACGGCAATTGCTGAACCAAGTTGAACTATTCGAAGTAGCAATAGGTTAAATAGCCGGGTCACGTGCCCCACGATAGTAGTTAGCTACCGGAACCTGACATATTGGGTGAATAATGCTGGAACTGCAAGTAGCGCCATACCAACGAAAACATATAGCGCAACTGTTGGTTGATTCAGAAAAAACAAATTTGAAACCGCGCCACCAATCCACTGCCAGCAATAAACCATAAGCGGTAATGATAGTGGGCGATAACTTCGACGAGGAAAGCGATCTAAAATTAAAAAAAGAATGAAGGTGCTAATGATCCAGCCAATGTAATTTGTTATTGGAATTCCTGGCAACCCAGGCAGCGATGGTTCTGGGTTTGCCCAATTCCAATGACCTTCACCAACCATCCAGGGGTCTAAAAGAAAGTCCCAAGAAGTAAGTCCTACTGTTGCAAAAAACAAAATTATTGCTGGTCGCTTAGAAATAGATCGGGCCAGCATTAAGACGGGAATTGCCATTGCGTACCAAGCGATAGGAACAACGAGCGGAACGCCAACAATTTTTATACCAAGACTTTGTGCATACTCATATTCACCAAATGGAATACCCGTTGTCACTCCCAACAGTTCCAATAAGAATGTATAGAACATCACAACTATCACGGAGCTAATAGTCCAAATCGGACCATTATTGCGAATAGACCAAACAAAAACAGAAAGTGCAGTTGTTAGCACAATTCCTACTGTGAAGAAATGTCTATCATTACCGGTAGCCAAAACCCAATAAATCATAAAGCCGATTGCAACGGCGAAGATTAACCAAGGCAAAAAACGCAATACCGACGGCTTCTTTTCATCTTTCCACCTACCGGTGTAAAGCCGTTCGCTCATCTTGCCTACTTAAGTGAGATCTCCGGGGGTAACGCTACGCCATTTAGATGACCTTGTGCACTAGTAACCGCAAATCGAGCAAACAACTCTTCAGAGTACCAATCGAGCTTATGCGTTTTCTCAATAACCTCTCGATGCGCCTGCTCGCGCTGAGCAAACTGGGTTAGCGATTTGTTGTCCACCCAAATGCTAATTGTCCCCTGCAGGCCGATAGGTGCCTCACCAATTCCAAACGCTGTTAATAGCCCCTCGGACATATGCAAGGATTGCGAGACAGGTGGAACTTCAGCTTGAAACCGCCGCCACATGTGCATCTTTATCCTTGCTCTAGTAATTGAAAGTACAGCGCCATCCCAACGTTTGGGGATTGGCTGACCAAATGGCTCTTGGTTAGCCCAACGTCCCTTACTAATTAATGGTGACAACAAAAAAGTAGCATGCTCAGATGTGTTAGTTAACCAATTTTTTATCAAACTAGTATTGGAAAATTCAGATGCCAATGAAGAGTTTTGCCAAACGGTTAGTACTACCCATTTTCGATAATCAGCGTCTTTAGATGTGAAAGTGCGACCTGTTCCAGTTCCTAACAAACGAAAAAATAAAGGCTTCGACGAAAGCGATTTAAACTTAAAACGATCAAGAGCAATTCGAATAACAGCTGGAGTAATCCGCTTAACTTGAAATAAATCTAAGCGAACTGTAAGTTCTGGATTTTGTACTAACCGATAAGCTGGACGCTGCACATTCAAATTCTAACCTGCACGGATTACTTTAGTTAACTAGATTTTGAGATATCTTAATTGCCTGTATATCGACCCTCGCTATTTGATTAACGGGGTAGCGCTAACTATTACAGCCGGTGCCTTAGTCATTTCAACTAGTTGTTCAAGACTAGTTGGATAAACCCAATATGGATGACCCCCAGCAGCCCAAACTTCCTCAAAGATTCCTAGATCTAAATCAATCACAGTGGGTATTTTTGAAGTGTGGCCAATTGGCGACACGCCCCCAATTGCGAATCCTGTTGCTGATTTCACCAGATCAGCATCAGCTTTCTTAACTTCAGTAACTCCAAAGGCAGAAGCAATCAAGTTCAAATCTACTCTGTGACCACCAGACGAAAGCACTAAAACAGGAAATTCATCAAATTCGTCTACTGCCAAAAAAACTAATGAGTTAACTATCTGAGCAACAGATACTCCTAGCGCGGCAGCGGCTTCTGCCGAGGTACGCGCTGATTGATCCAGCTTTCGAACTAAATCCGGATTTCCGCCTAGTTGCCCAAGTGCAGCTTTTACTCTTGCTACAGATGGATGAATATCTTCAATCATTAGATAACTCTAACCAAATTTATAAAATTAACTCTGAGTTACCACCAAACCAGTGATTTGCCTGAGATACTTACATTTATGAGATTGCCAAATCGAACTGACTATGCAATACGGGCCAGTTTAGAGTTGGCGGCAAACCCTGACCAAGCAATAACGGTTGCAGAAGTAGCTCGTAAACAGCGAATCCCCGTTCGATATTTGGGTGCAATTATGACTCAACTGCGCAAAGCAGGAATAGTTGAGGCACAGAGAGGGCCTGATGGTGGTTACAGATTAGCCAAGTCCGCTAGCAAAATTATGTTGGCCGATGTAATTCGCGCTATTGATGGTGCGCTTACTGAAGTTGGGGGAGCAAGACCTGAAAACTTGAAATACATCGGTTCTGCGAATGGACTGGCACAAGTGTGGATAGCAATTCGAGCGGCTGAGCGACAAATCTTGGATCAAGTTTCCTTGGCATCAGTGATTTCAGGTAAATTACCAAAAACAGTTCAAAGTTTGTTAAAAAGCCCTAGGGCATAACAGCGGTAATTTCCCATAAATACTGTAGAGAATAAGTAGTATTGAACTATGTGGACACTCTTACTAGTTTCTTTTGCTGGATTTATTGCACAGATGATTGATGGTGCAATGGGTATGGCATTTGGAGTTATCTCAACTACAGTGTTAATTTCATTGGCCTACTCGCCAGCAGCAGCATCAGCGATTGTCCATTTTGCCAAAATAGCTACTGGCGCAGCTAGTGGAGCTGCTCACATTAAGTACGGAAATGTGGATTGGCACGCCACAATTAAAGTTGCTATTCCGGGAGGCATTGGTGCATTTGTTGGCGCAATTGTGCTGAGCAATATTGATTTGCGCGCTGCTATTCCTTGGACATCTTCAATTTTATTGATGATGGGCTTGGTTGTACTTTATCGATTTAGTCGGCGCACAATTTTGGGTCGAAAACGTCGTGCTCGTGCACGGTGGCTTGCACCACTTGGACTAGTTGGCGGCTTTGTAGATTCAACAGGTGGCGGTGGTTGGGGACCAATAGTTACTACTTCATTGACCGCCTCAAATGCTCTAGAACCAAGAAAAGCTATTGGATCAACTAATACTGCAGAGCTAGTAGTTGCAGTTGCTTCCAGTCTTGGATTTTTACTTGGATTAGGTGCTAAGCAGTTACCTTGGACTGCAATTCTTGCTTTAGTTGTGGGCGGCACACTGGCCGCACCGATTGCTGCTTGGTTAGTTAAGAATGCTCCGCAGCGAATATTGGGTGTTTTTGTTGGTGGATTAATTATTCTGCTTAATGTGCGGCAGTTATTGGTTTTGTTTGACCCACCAACAATTTTCGTGATTACCGGTTATGGCATCGCCATCGCTTTGTGGCTCGCTGGCTTGATTCAGGCTTTTCGATTATTACCAGAAGATCACGCAGCGGCTAAAACGGCCTGATTCAGTGTCGAAGAATTTCTCCAAATTATGAAATAATCAAAATATGGAATGCGACTTTTGCGCTCAGATGTTTGACCCAATTGCAACTAGATGGCTTTGTCCACATTGTCATGCAAAAGCTAACTGCTGTGATGGTGCTCCGCTTGCTAGTTGCGAGATAACTGAATTAACTGAGAAATAGCGGTTAAAGTGCGTAACTTTGTCAAGAATGCAAAATACGGTATTCCAGTTTATTTGGCTGCTATAAATATGCGAACGGGACTTGCAATCATTGCACCAATTTTAACCGTAATTGGTAAAGATTTGGGGTTATCAACTATTGAATTAGCTTGGCTTGCAGCAATTCCTGTTTTGTGTTTTAGTTTTTTAGCGCCGATCACGCTATTTCTGTATCGTTTGGGAAGCATTGATCGAGTTATCTCAGTTGCTATGTGGGTGTTAGCGATATCGTTACTATTTCGTGCAACTGGATCAGTTTATACATTATTTTCATTTACTTTGCTCATGGGAATTGCAGTTGCTGTGCTTAATGTGACTTTACCTGCTTGGGTCAAACTGCACGGCGGCCAACATTCTGGAGTAATTACTGGTACCTATGCCATGTTAATGGGAATTGTGTCTGCATTCGCTTTATGGTTAGCAGCACCGCTTAGTTCAATGACAGAGTATGGCTGGCAATTTGCTATGTTGCCGTGGGGATTACTTGCTTTAATCTGTGCTATTTGGTGGCAGGTTCGGCTTCGCGATAAGCAACTTCGCGACTTTGATCAAAATAGTCGTAGTAGCTGGATTAAATTATTACGAAACTTTAGAGCTTGGCAGGTTACTTTATTTTTTGGGTTGCAGGCGATGAATGCTTACGCTGCAGGTACTTGGATACCAACAATTCTGTTGGATCGAGGATTTAATCTAATAACTGCTGGATCCATCGTTGCCATCATCGGTCTTTTTGGCGCGATTGCTGCTACGTATGTGCCGCAGTTAGCAACTAACCGATTAGATCAACGCGGCATCCTTTGGTTTTTTTCAGCAATGACTGCAATTGGTTATTTTGGTTTACTGGTTGATTCAGGTTGGCGATTAGTTTTTTGGGTTGCGCTTTCATTATTTGGTCAGGCTGCAACTTTTCCACTTTCATTAATTTTGGTAGTGCTGCGCAGTAAATCTGCTACTGAAACCCAATCGCTCTCCACCATGATGCAGGCAATTGGATATCTAATTGCTGCAACTGGTCCGCTGCTAATGGGTGTGCTGTTTCATCTAACTGGGGAATGGGTGCTGGGCTTGGCAATGATGCTGGGCATCGTTGGATTGCAGGCAATTGCAGCTGCTGGCGCTGGACGCCCAGGCGGCGTGTCGGGCTGACTTGACCCTGTCGCACCCTCGTGGTTCACTAGGACTATTCGAACAGGTGTTCGAATAGTCTCCGGAACGACTAAACACCTATTCGGAATCGGATCTGGTCTCTGAACTGAGGTAGCTCCTTAGTTCAGACAACGAAATTGATCTGCGCCAACCCCCTGGGCAATCAATTCGTTGTGTGGAATCAGCAGCGTGTAGGAAGCCGCGCAGTTGATTCCACCCAGTCCCAGCCCGGCTTCCTGGGCATTTTGCAAACCAGGAGCCAAAATGCAGCAGAATGCAAAACTTTCAGTTGTCACTAATTATGACGGCATACCTAGCAGTGTCATATTAGATAGCAAGAAATTGCAAATAACCAAAATACTGCAGTTCTGGCGCACAAATAACAACTGGTGGCAAACTGGAATTTTTGGTGAACAGAAATTTTGGCGAGTAGTTGCTGAATCAGCACAAAAATCGGTTGTAATTGAGATCTGTTATGACCAAAACACAGCACAATGGAAATTAATTAGAAAGTTAGTGGAATGAGCTTTCCCCACTTACAAGTTGCTAGTGGTTTTTCTTTCAAGTATGGCGCTATTTTACCTGAAGAATTGGTAGTTGCTGCAAAAAATCAGGGATTAACTCGATTAGCTTTAACTGATCGAGATGAAATAGGCGGTGCAGTTCGATTTATTAAGAGCTGTATTCAGTATGAAATTTCACCAATTCTTGGAATTGATCTTGCTATTTCACCCAGTGGTGCATTGCGTAAGACAAATCCATCAACAAAATTAAAATCACCAACTAAAGGTGGGTCATACCGAGATAAAAAACATTATCGCGCAGTTTTATTAGCGCGGGGTAAGTTTGGGTGGTCTGCGTTGGTTAATTTATCGACCAAAATAGGATTTGCTAGATTTTCTGACCCTAATTCAACGCTGAGCATTTTTGATATATCAGCATCGTTGAAGCAATTAATGCCAAACGGATATACCTCAGCAGATTCTGCTTTGGTTGTTGTTCTTACTCCACAATCAGAGTTTGCTGCTGCAGTACTTGGTAGACGGCCTGATATTGCAATTGGAATTATTAAGCAGTGGCGAGATATTGTGGGAGTAACTCCAGTTATTGCAGTTACTTCACATCAATCCCAACAAGGAGAATTCAGCACTAATGCGGCTAGAAAACTATTAAAATTTGCCGATGAGCACGGTTTAAAAAGTGTTTTAGTTAACTCGGTTAGGTATTTAACTGAAAAAGATGGCTATATTGCAGATGTCTTAGATGCGGTAAGGGGATTAATTCCTATCCATCCAAAACATATTTCGCAAAGTACATCATCAGCATACTTAAAAAATACAGACCAAATGGCCCAGATTGCAATTGAGATTACCCAAAATCAAGCTCGTGCTAACCAGCTTTTATTAGATACCGAATTATTAGCAGCTTCCTGCTCGCTAAACCCAGTTACTGATTTAGCCTGGGGGCATATCTATCTTCCAGAACTAGATTTACTTACTAGTGAGTTAACTATAAAAAACACAATTCAACATAATCCAGGTGATGCTATGCGTGCACAAGCATTGCTGCGAACCAAAGCAACATCTGCACTAGAGCAACTAGGGCTAGATCGAAATTTAGCAGCGGTTGCCAGACTGGAACAGGAGTTAGCAGTTGTTGCAAGTTTGGGATTTGCAGCTTACTTTTTGGCAGTAGCAAAAATTGTGGTTGATGTTAAAGAACTAGGTTCTAGGGTAAATGTTCGCGGTTCAGCTGGTGGCAGCTTTTTAGTTTATTTGCTTGGGATTTCATTGATTAATCCGTTGGAACACGGGTTGTTGATGGAAAGATTTCTATCGCCCAATCGAAGGTCTTTGCCGGACATAGATATAGATGTTGAGTCAGATCGACGATTAGATGTTTATCACAGCGTGTTAGATAAATTTTCATCACAACGGGTAGCAGCAGTTGCAATGATTGATACTTATCGAGTTCGACATGCTATTCGTGACGTTGGTGCAGCATTAATGTTCTCGCCTGGCGAGATATCCGCATTAGCGACCGCTTTCCCGCACATTCGAGCACGAGATGTTAGGTCAGCGCTTGCTGATTTGCCAGAATTGCGTAAATCCAGCATTACTAATTTGGCAAATTTAGATCAACTATTTGATTGTGTAATCGCACTTGACGCACTACCCAGGCATAGAGCAATGCATCCTTGTGGAGTAATAATTTCTGATGCCAGCTTAGCTACCCGAGTTCCAATTTTGCCTGGTATTCAAGATTTCCCAGTAACAGTTTTTGATAAAGATGATGTTGAAGATCTTGGTCTAATTAAGTTAGATATTTTAGGTGTTCGAATGCAGTCAGCAATTCGACATACCTTAAATCAGGTTAAACAAGTTTATGAAATTGAAGTTGAAATCGATCATGTACCGCATAACGATTTGGGCACTTTTGAATTAATTCAATCAACTAAAACTTTAGGTTGCTTTCAAATTGAATCACCTGGCCAACGAGAATTAGTTGGCAAGCTAGCGCCAAAATCTATGCATGACTTAATTGTTGATATTTCGCTTTTTCGACCAGGGCCAATCAAATCTGACATGATTACTCCTTTTCTTGCAGGCAAGCATGGTTGGCAGAAACCCCGATATTTACATACAGATTTGATAGAAGTACTAAGCGAAACTTGGGGAGTGATTGTTTTTCATGAACAAGTAATGAAGATATTTTCCATAATGACTGGATGCTCACTGGCAGACGCAGATGAATACCGACGTGCGCTTGGAGCTGCCGATACGCAGTTTCAGGTTAGAGAAATCTTTTATCGTAAAGCTCTTGGAAAGGGTTATGAACTATCAGTAGTTGATCAAGTTTGGCAGGAATTAAAATCATTTGGTTCGTTTGGTTTTTGTAAGGCACATGCTGCTGCATTTGCGCTACCAACTTATCAATCAGCATGGCTTAAGACCCATTATCCAGCGGCATTTATCTCTGGTGTTTTAACTCATGACCCTGGCATGTATCCCAAGCGACTAATACTTGATGAAGCAAGAAATCTTGGAATTTCTATTCTGCCTTTAGATGTTAATTTGTCTAAATTAGATTACCAAGTTGAAGTAGTTTTAAATGATTTAAGTACAAATTCTAAAAAATACGGCATTCGGATGGCGCTATCTGATATTTCAGGAATAAGTGAACTTGAGATTTCCAATATCACCGCTGGTCAACCATACAGTTCACTCAGTGATTTTTGGCAACGTGCCCAAGTTAGTAGACCAACTGCGGAAAACTTAATTAAGTTAGGAGCGTTTAACCAACTATATTCATCTGCTAACTCAAATAATCGTGATTTACTTTTGCAATTAGCTGATTTAGTTAAATTAACTGACAAAAAAGTAGCCTCTGGACAACTTTCAATTCCAGTTAATTCCAAAGCAACTAATCAATCAACTGGGTTACCTGAAGTGTCAAAGGCTGAAAAAGTAAAAACAGAGTTAAATCTGCTTGGAATGGATGTAACAGCACATGCACTTAGTTTTTATTATGATTTTTTGGCAAAGTTATCAGCAGAAGTCAAATTAGTTAGCAGTGCCAACTTACGCAAACAAAGATCTGGCTCAGTGGTTTATACCGCTGGAGTTAAGGTAGCAATTCAAACTCCACCGGTTAGATCTGGCAATCGTGTTGCTTTTTTAACCCTAGATGATGGATCTGGACCTATTGATTTAGCTTTCTTTGAGGCAGTGCAGCAAGATTATGCTGATGTAATTTTTAATTCTTGGTTAGTGCTAACTGCTGGGATAGTAAAAAAATCTGGACCAAATGGCATTTCAATTCGCGGCCTTGGTTGCTGGGAGTTGCAGATGCTGTATCAAATTGCTCATAGTGAGGGAATTAATCAAGTATCTGATTATTTAAAAACTCAAGTAAAGCAGCAATTAGTTCAAGAAAAAATGAATTTTAAGAAATTAGATACAACTTCAGATCGAGTTCGACGCAGAACTGGGGGTATGGGTCCAGCTAAAAGACTGTTGCTGCACGCTAGTGGATTGGCGATTTCACCCTACAGCGATATCAAGCCGGCTGGCACACCGATGAATACCATCATTATTTCGGATTCTGGTTTAGATTTTGCAATAGATGATGCGCAATTGCCAACTAAGTTGTGGCATAAAAGCCCAGGTAGCGGTGGACGGTGATGTGTGAGTAAAGCACAGTTAAATCGAACCAAGATTGCAAGCCTTGGTTCAGATGATTCTCAATGTCACATTCTGCATATCGATATGGATGCCTTTTATGCATCAGTGGAAGTTAGGGCTAATCCATCACTTGCTGGAAAACCAGTAATTGTTGGTGGCACCCAAGGGCGTGGAGTAGTTGTTGCTGCTACATATGAAGCAAGAGCTTTTGGCATACATGCCGCAATGCCAATGTCTCGAGCGCTGCGGCTATGTCCGCAGGCAGTAGTTGTCGCTGCAGATCATGCGCAATATGCTGAAGTTTCTCGCCAGTTGTACCAAATATTAATTTCAATTACTCCCTATGTTGAAACTCTTGCTTTAGATGAAGCATTTTTAGATATTTCAGGCTCAATAAAATTATTAGGTCGGCCAGTAGAAATTGCAACAAAGCTACGAGCACAAATTAAATCTCAATTAGCGTTAACAGCATCAGTTGGGGTAGCCAGTAATAAGTTTTTGGCAAAGTTAGCATCTACTTATGCTAAACCTGATGGGTTGTTATTAATTCCTGAGCAGAAAAAAATTGAATTTCTCCACCCTTTACCAGTTGGAGCACTATGGGGTGTTGGCGAAAAAACTGAAATAAAGTTAAAAGAGTTGGGATTAAATTTAATTGGCGATATTGCGAAACTACCAATTGAAACTCTTAACCGAATAGTTGGCGAAGGCGTCGCTGCTCATATCTATGAATTATGTTGGGGGATAGATGATCGGGAAGTAGTAACAACTGAAGTTGAAAAATCAATTGGTAATGAAACTACTTTTGGTGAAGATTTGTTTGAAGCAACTGAAGTTGAGGCTCAAATTTTAAGACTGGCAGATCAAGTTGCGGCACGATTACGTAATCGTGATTTATCAGCAAAAACAATATGTTTAAAGATTAGATTTCATGATTTCACTACCATAACAAGATCAAAAACAATTTCTAGTTACACCCATAACACCCAAGAGATAAATCAAATAGCACGGCAGTTATACCGAAATTTAAACTTACAACGGGCCCGAATTAGGTTGATTGGAGTTAGAGCTGAGAGTTTGCAACCAACTAATCAAGCAAATTTTCAGCCCACCCTTGATCAGCCTGATCTAGGTTGGCCGGAAGCTGAGATTGCGGTAGATCAAGCAAGGGCTAAGTTTGGGGTAGCAGCAATAAAGCCTGCGAGGCTGATTTCCGAGCAGGATTAATCACACTCAAGGTCAGTTTGCTAGTTAAGAAAGACCGCGTATTCTTTGACTATTGGAGGAGGTCAGATGCCATTATCCGAAAACGAACAACGCTTACTTGAGCAAATGGAAAAAGCGTTAGCCGCAGAGGATCCTAAGTTTGCTTCTGCCCTTCGTGGTCGGCCAAATTTAAGCGGTCAACGCTTTGCTGGAGTAGCAATTGCACTGCTAATCCTTGGAGTTTCGCTCATTGTGGCAGCCGTTGCAATTCCTCTTATGCCAATTGGAATTTTTGGTTTTCTAGCTGTCCTAGCCAGCGTTTTGTTGTTAACAAGTCCAAAACCTGGTGCCTCCAACAAAACTGCGGGTAAGCCCAAACCTAAAAAAGATGATCTTATGAAACGCTTTGAGCAACGTTGGGAAAACCGCAATCAAGGTGAAGCAAACTAGTTATTACTTGGAACAAATTTCATTGAGATCGAGTTAATACAAAATCTTCTATCCGTTGGCGTGCCATATCCTTCGCCATCAAAAACGTGACCTAAGTGAGAATCGCATTTCGCACATCGAATCTCGGTTCTGACTCTGCCATGACTTAAGTCTGTTAACTCGCGAACAGCGCCAGGGTTTGCCGCATCAAAAAAAGATGGCCACCCGCAGCCTGAGTGGAATTTCTTTGCTGCTGTGAAAATCAGAGCATCACATACTGCACATAGGTAATTGCCCGGTTGTTCATTGTCAGTTAAAAGTCCTTGAAAAGCAGGTTCAGTAGCGCCCAAACGCAATACTGAAAATGCCTTATCGCCAATTAGTTCGCGTAGCATGTTTTCATCTAAACCAAGTGGATTTTCTATAGGGAGTGCGCCATCTGGATTCATTAACTACTCCTGTTTCAACCATTGTTGGAACATTACATCAGCAAATTTGACTTGCCGACATAGATTAAGCCCAAAGCCAGATCTGTGCAGGAGTTCACCAGTGCCAGGTTTGTCAACTACGGTAACAATTGCCTCATCAACGAGTTTGGCGCTTAGAAATTGCTGAATTAGATTGATACCACCATCAATCAACAAATGATTTAGCTTTTCAAGCTGTGCTCGTCGAATGATTGCATCAGGAGTGGTTTGCGTTAGCAAAATAGTTGGCAAGTTGTTTTTTGATTCCTTACCCAAAACCCAAGCATTTCCATTCTTAAACACCTTGGCATCAGCTGAAATTTTTCCAGAATATGTCGGAATCCAAATTTTGCTTTGCGGAGGTGGCGGATCTTCTACTCGAATACTGTTTGCACCAGTTATAACTAACTGCGCACTATTGCGAATTGTTAAATAGAAATTTCGATCTATTGAATTTGTTAGCGAATTGCTATTTCCAGTTAAGCCAGATAACTGACCCAAATGATTTTGGATAACTACAATTCGAACCCATTTTTGCTTGGGCCAACTTTGAAGTTGAGTCAGAATTTCGTCCACTTGTTTCCTAAAAATTAGTGGTGGGCGATAAGGGACTCGAACCCCTGGCCTCTACCATGTCAAGGTAGCGCTCTAACCAACTGAGCTAATCGCCCGCAGAGGTGGAGACGGGATTTGAACCCGTGTACGCGGCTTTGCAGGCCGCTGCCTCGCCTCTCGGCCACTCCACCGCGAAGAGCCCAATTGGGCTCATCGAGCGGACGACGGGATTCGAACCCGCGACCCTCACCTTGGCAAGGTGATGCTCTACCAACTGAGCCACGTCCGCATGTCCAGCAATAATCTGGAGCGGGCGTAAAGATACACCGATACCCAGTGGTGTTGGATTGTTGGGTCGGAAAGCATCAGGAGCAGAATGCAAACTTCATCAGCAGTGGTGGCAGGAAAGCTCTTAACAAATCCAACAAAAATAGTTTCTTCACCTTCTGAGATTACAAACGATGGTTATTGGGTGGTGTTAGCACACTTTGAATCTGAATTTCGAGCAGTACAATTTAGTAAAGCAACAACTGCCATTGAAATTAAGAAACAAAAATTTGATTCACTATCTAATTGGACTTCCTCGCTTAATGAGCAGCAATATCAGCAGCGGGTTTTAGCTGTTCAAGAAGCAATTAGGCTTGGCACGGTTTATCAGGTAAACCTTTGTCGGATCTTGTCATCGAAAGTCAATTACAGACCAAGTGCAGTTGCGCTTTGGCAAAAGATTACTGAGCAGCATCCAACTCGGTATACATCGTATCTTGATTTATTACCAGGGGAGTTAGATGACGAGGGCTTATGGTTTGTGTCTGCTTCTCCGGAGTTGTTCCTTAAGCGCAGTGGAGATCAAATTTGGTCTGCACCAATTAAAGGAACTGCTGTTTCAGCTTCAGCAATGCTGGAAAAAGATTATGCTGAAAATATCATGATTACTGATATGGTGCGAAATGATTTAGGTCAAATTGCCCAAACGGGAAGCGTCAAAGTTACTGATTTACTTAAACTTGAACAAATTCCAGGAATGGTGCAACTAGTTTCTACCGTCAGCGCAATCTTGAAACCAGAAATTGGCTGGGCGGAGATTTTTTCTGCAACATTCCCACCTGCTTCCGTAACTGGAGCGCCAAAATCATCAGCCCTTAAATTAATCAGTGAATTAGAAAACGCACCGCGCTCAGGCTACTGCGGAGCGTTTGGTTTGATTGATGGGAATCAGGCTGAATTTGCTGTTGGGATTAGAAGTTTTGAATACCGTTGGGGGCAGGTGCGATTTGGCACCGGTGCTGGCATTACGTTAGGCAGTGATCCCGAAGGTGAGTGGCAGGAAACGGATTTGAAGGCAGCGAGACTGATTAAGTTAGCCAGCACTGATGATTAAATGGTCTTCTGCAGAAGGCTTTGCTGCAACTGGAATTTCAATTGATGATCATGGTGTGACAGTTGGTGATGGCATCTTTGAAAGTATGCGAGTTACTCAATACGGAGTATTTGCTTTAAGTCGACATTTATCCCGATTACGATTTGCTGCAGACTTAATTGGCATTGACTGCCCAGCAGACACGGTGATGCTCAGTGCTATCTCTGAGGTTGTAGGAAAACTAAAGCAATCGGGGATATCTGATGCACGATTAAGGTTGACTGTGACCAGTGGAATAGGGCCAGCTGGTGTTTTGCGCGGAGCTAACATCAACTGGTTTATTAATGCCGCTGCAATTAACCGCACATCATCTCCTGCAAGGATAGCTACTTCGGAAATTGTTAGAAATGAACATAGTTTTGTTGCATCAATCAAAACACTTTCTTATATTGAAAATGTGATTGCCCTAAATCGCGCCGTGCTTGCCGGCTTTGACGAAGCGATGCTTTTGAATTCCAAAGGAGAAGTGGCAGAAGCAGCAACTAGTAATCTCATTTTTGATTTAGATAATCAATTAGTGACCCCAGCTCTTGACTGCGGGGTACTTCGCGGCATTACTCGAGAAATCTTAATTTCTGAATTTGGAGTTAAAGAGGTAGTGATTCGCCCTACTGATCTTGCCTCCATCAGTGGAGCTGCATTAATTTCAAGCGTTCGCGGAATTCAGCACATCTCCCACATTGATTCTGCCGCGGTGCCTGGATCTAAGCGAATTGCAGAATTGACTGAGAAGTATCAGCAATTACTAAAATCTCCTTGCGAATATCGAATGGAGATTTAGAATTAGGTTATGAGTGAGTTCGAACCTGACAGTTCTAAGCGATTAACTAACGCCTATCGGGGCGCTCGATCCTTTATGGCAAAAACCCCTGTTACATTCCTGGTGTGGCACTTGTTGATTGTCACTTTTGGTTTTGTTTTTGTTGCTGCAGGAATAATTATGTTAATTGTGCCAGGCCCTGGGGCGCTCTTTATAGTTCTGGGAATTTTTGTGCTTTCAACTGAATACACCTGGGCCAAGCGAGTTATGGGTCCAATAAGAACAATTATGGATACCGTTTCAAATTGGTGGCAAGACCCAACACTGAGAAAAATTCGTCGCCAAGTATTTGGTAGCTTCTTTTTGCTTATGAGTGTATTAGTTGGCTGGTATTTGTACCGTTATGGCCTGAGCTTGGATGGATTTAGAGCCTTAGAAGAGTTGCTGACTCGGTAGTTCAGCGAGCGCGTTGAGATAGGCTCATACCTAAAGGTGCTTTAGGGGGATAGGTGGCAGAAGTCACGATATTAATTGATGGCAAACCCACCATCGTCTCTGCTGGCAGTAGCTTGTTTGAAGCGCTGGGAAGCGATAAGAGATTTTTAGCTGCCAAAGTCAACGGTCAGTTAAGAGATCTGGCTTTAGCGGTGCAAGCTGGCGATGATGTGGTTGGTATTGATTTGGTATCACCAGATGGGTTAGCAATTCTTAGGCACTCAACAGCACATGTTATGGCTCAAGCAGTCCAAGAGATTTATCCAGAAGCTATTTTAGGCATAGGTCCTCCAATCACAGATGGCTTTTATTATGACTTTGGCAACGTAGCGCCATTTACACCAGAATCATTAGAGCTAATTGAAAAGAAAATGCGCGAAATCATAAACGCCCAACAAAAGTTTATTCGACGAGTGGTAACTGAAAAACAAGCCCAAGTGGAACTTAAAAAAGAACCGTTCAAATTGGAATTAGTTTCAATAAAGGGCGCACCAACTGACGACATTATGGAAGTTGGTGGGTCAGAGTTAACTGTTTATGACAATGTTGATCGAAACGGAAAAATAATTTGGTGCGATCTTTGTCGAGGTCCACATATTGCTCATACTGGAATGATCAAAGCTTTTAAGTTAATGAAAACATCTGCTGCCTACTGGCGCGGAAATGAGAAGAATCCATCAGTACAGCGAATCTATGGAACCGCTTGGCCAACCAAAGAAGAGTTAAACGACTATTTACATCGGTTGGCTGAAGCAGAGAAACGTGATCATCGAAAATTAGGTGTTGAGTTAGATCTGTTTTCGTTTCCAGAAGAAATAGGTAGTGGGTTAGCGGTTTTTCATCCTAAAGGCGGAATTATTCGCCGAGCGATGGAAGATTATTCGAGGTCTCGACACGAATCTGCTGGTTATGAATTTGTTTATACCCCACATATAACAAAATCAAATTTATTTGAAACTTCAGGACACCTGCAATGGTATGCCGATGGTATGTATCCGCCAATGCGCGTTGATGAAGAGCGAAATGAAGATGGCAGTATTAAACGGGCTGGTGCTGATTATTATCTAAAGCCAATGAATTGCCCGTTTCACAATCTTATATATCGCTCTCGGGGAAGGTCATATCGCGAGCTTCCACTGAGATTGTTTGAATTTGGTTCGGTATATCGATATGAAAAAAGTGGAGTGATTCACGGCTTAACGCGAGTTCGGGGAATGACTCAAGATGACGCACACATTTATTGCACAAGGGATCAAATGCCTGGGGAATTAAAATCGTTGCTCAACTTTGTGCTTTCGCTTTTGCGTGACTATGGTCTAGATGATTTTTATCTAGAGCTCAGTACTCGCAATCCAGAAAAGAGCATTGGCTCTGATTCTGATTGGCAAGAAGCAACAGCTGCCCTTCAAGCAGCAGCGGAGGCTTCTGGTTTGAAACTAGTGCCAGATCCTGGTGGTGCAGCATTCTATGGACCCAAGATTTCGGTGCAAGCAAAAGATGCGATTGGACGCACATGGCAAATGTCAACTATCCAAGTTGACTTTCAACTTCCGCAAAGATTTGAACTGGAATATCAAGCAGATGATGGTTCGCGCCAGCAACCAATAATGATTCACCGAGCTCTATTTGGTTCAGTTGAACGATTTATTGGCGTGTTAACTGAACACTATGCTGGAGCATTTCCACCGTGGCTTGCACCTACCCAAGTTGTTTGTATCCCAGTGGCAGACACCTTCAATGATTATCTTGATTTGATATCTTCGAAATTGTGCTCGCTAGGTGTCAGAGTTGAAGTAGACAAGTCAGATGAGCGAATGCAAAAGAAAATTAGAAAAGCTCAACAACAAAAAATTCCATTTATGTTGATCGCCGGCGAGGTGGACCAAGCTAGTAATGCAGTTTCTTTCCGATACCGAGACGGCACTCAAGTGAACGGTGTTGCGATAGATGAGGCAATCAGAATTATTTTGGATGCCATCAAAAATCGAAGTCAGGTTTGAATGAACGCGCCACATGATTGGGATCGCTTGTGGGCACCACATCGTTTGCCTTACTTGCAAGGGACCGAGAAAACAGAGGGATGCGTTTTTTGCATCACAGAGGATGCTTCCAAGAAAACTGATTTAGTTGTTCGGCGAGGAAAAGAATGTTTTGTAGTAATGAATCTTTATCCATACAACTCAGGGCATTTACTTGTTTGCCCTTACCGTCACATCGCTGATTTAACAGATTTAACGGCTAGCGAGGCAGCAGAATTACATCTTTTGACAAAACAATCTATGCAAGCGCTTCGAATAGTTTCCAGCGCGCAAGGATTTAATATCGGAATAAACCAAGGATCTGTATCAGGTGCTGGTATTGCGGAACATCTCCACCAGCACATAGTGCCGCGCTGGCAGGGAGATACAAACTTTATGCCCGTTATTGGCGGCACCAAGGTTTTAGCACAGCTATTGACTGATTTACGAAAATTGCTAGCAGAAGCGTGGCCAGATGCTTGATAATCATCAAGCTCGCTCTGTTGTTAGTAAATTTATTGATCCAATTGCTAACCAACTTGTTAAGTATGGTGTTTCGGCAAATTTAGTGACAGTTATTGGCACGCTGGGGATATCAATAAGCGCGATGATTTTCTTTTCAGTTGGAGAATTTTTCACTGGAACTGTGATTATCTTGCTATTTGTTTTTTCTGATATACTAGATGGTGCAGTTGCAAGGATATCCGAACGCCCAAATCCAATTGGCGCTTTCTTGGATAGCACCTTGGATCGAGTAACTGATGCGGCACTCTTTGGCTCTGTCGCCATATTTTACGCGAATCAAGATTCTTGGCTTTTTTATCCAGCACTAATGTCAGCTTTTGCTGCGCAATTCATTTCTTATATTAAGGCTAAAGCCGAGAGCCAACAGATAAAAATTCAAGTTGGAATCGCCGAGCGCCCAGAGAGAGTGATTCTGCTTCTAGTTGGCACGGGATTTACCGGTCTTGGAATTGAATTTGCCCTTGACTATGCAATAGTTGTGCTTGCTGTTATAACAGTTGTTACGGTATTGCAGCGAATGGTTGCTGCTTTTCAAGCCAGTTCCAAATGAGCGCTTACCTTTATCTTTTTGCTTGGCGAATCATTAGATTTATGCCAGTTAGACTAGTAAGAATTGTTTTCGCAAAATTTGCTGTTTATTTTTATTATCGAAATGGCAAACAAGTGAATCAACTTCGAGAAAACTTAACCATAGTAACAAGTAAGTCTGGTTCTGAATTAGAGGAATTAGTCAAGGCAGGACTAATTTCATACAGTAGATACTGGGCCGAGGCTTTTAAGTTACGAAGTTTCAGTGACAGAACCATAAACAAAATGGTAAAAATCCAAAATCCTCAAATCTTGCTAGATCCGCCAAAGCGCGGGCAGGGCGTAGTTGTTGCAGTTGCGCATTTAGCGAATTGGGATCTTGCTGGAAGTTGGTTTGCATCTCAGGCAGGAGAGCTGATTACCGTTGCAGAGAGGTTAAAACCAGAACGCTTGTTTGAAGCTTTTCTTTCTTATCGAAAATCAATAGGTTTAATTGCCTACCCCGCAAAAGACCGGCAGACAGTACCTGCGCTGCGGCAAGCACTGGAATCGGGAAAAATAGTTGCATTAGTTGCTGATCGAGACATGTCAGCAAGCGGAATAGAAGTTTTGTTTTGTGGAAAAATTTGCAGCATGCCTGCAGGTCCTGCATCACTCGCATATGCAACAAATTCGGTCTTAACGACTGCGTGTCTTCACAATGAAGTAAATCATTTAGCTGGATGGGTTGATAGCCCGATTGAATTTGATATGAGTTTGCCAAAAGATGCTGCAATCAAAAAAGCAACTCAAGAAATGGCAGATCGCTTTACTAAATATGTACAGTCCTATCCAGCGGATTGGCATGTGTTACAAAAATTATGGCGGCAAGATGCGTGATTTGCTTAGTATTGGAATGGTCTGTCCATATGACTGGGCTACGCCAGGTGGAGTAAAAACTCACGTCATTGGACTTAGCCAGCGGCTTCGCGAATTGGGACATCAAGTATCTATATTCGCACCAACAACTGATGATCATTCAAGTGAAGTTGTATCTGCAGGTGATTCTGTTCCAGTTCCATTTAATGGCGCTGTTTCAAGAGTGAAGTTTGACCCAGTAGCTTTTCGTCGGGCACAGCAATGGCTACGGCAAAATGACTTTGATGTACTGCACATTCATGAGCCTTTGAGTTTAAGTATTTCGCCTATTGTGGCTTGGACTGCAAGTGGGCCAATAGTTGCAACTCAACATGCAGCTTACGAATATTCAGTTGCGGTAAAGAGTGGAAGGTTCTTAGCACACTCAGTACTTGAGCGTTGCACAATTCGGATTGCAGTGAGTGAACTTGCGCGTCGGAGCGTGCTAGAAAATGTTGGTGGAGATGCTTTAATTATTCCAAATGGAATTGATGTCTCAAGCTTCCAAAACGTTAATCCCAAAAGAATCTTTCCAGAGAATAGTTTTCAGGTGCTATTTATTGGTCGACTAGAAGACGAACGTAAAGGCTTAGCGGAACTTCTGATTGGCTTTCAGGCTGCCAGGCAATCAGGATTTGATTTAAAGCTAGCAATTGTTGGGATGGGCGAAATGCCCAGTGAATTTGACGATTTAAATCCGGAAACTAAGGAAGCAATTAAAGTAGTTGGTGCTGTTACAGATGCCGAAAAAGCTGCTTTGCTAAGAGGAACAAATCTATTTATTGCGCCCAACCTTTCGGGTGAGTCTTTTGGCATTATTTTGACTGAAGCAATGTCGGCAGGTGCACCTATTGCTGCTTCTAACATTGAAGCATTTAGATTGGTGCTCGCGGATGGAAAAGCCGGAATCTTGTTTGAACCAACTGTTGCAGGTATAGCGGCTGCATTGATTCAGGCATTCACTAATCCAGCGCAACTTAGAGCTGGTGCAGATTTTGGCGCTAAATTAGTTTGGCGTTATGACTGGGATTTGGTAACTGATCGTATTTTAGATTGCTATGACTCAGCCAGGCTATCAGGCGAGCGGGTGCGTGAAGACCTTTCACATTTGTTCATCGGTAGATGGGGCAGACAAATGCAAGGATACGGATGAACTTACTCATTCTGTTGCTAATCTCCGCAATCATAGTTTTGATTTTTGCCTCACAAGTGGCTGGAAGATTAGATCGATTGCATCGACGCGTCAGCAGTGTGCGATCAACCTTATGGCGTCGATGTAATGAACGTTATGAGATTGTTCATAAAATACCGAATATAGACGTGCAAAATGCTGCAGATAAGGCTAAGCGATTAGCTGATCAGGAGATGTTTTCTGATGAGCATCTCTATGCTGAATCCGAATTAACGCGGATACTCAAAATGCATATAAACACACTTGATATGCAGTCCGCTCAAATACGCCTGCAAGATGCCCGACGAATGTACAACGAGGCTGTCCGCGCCACGCTTTATCTACGAAGTTGGCGAATCTCAAGATGGTTAAGACTTTCTGGGCGCGCTATCGCTCCGAAATATGTTGATTTTGATGATTCATATTTGAATGAAAATTAGTTTTAAATATGTGTTGCAAAGTTAGGTACATTTAGTTCAAAATACGCCTAACCGTCAGTTTTGACGACCTACTTAGGGAGGTAATGTGGCCGCAAAAAAGGCTGCTAAGAAGCGCGTGGCAAAGAAGTCAACCAAGAAGCGCGCAACTAAAAAAGCTACAAAAAAAGCAAGTAAAAAAGCAGTAAAGAAAGCTCCACGCAAGAAAGCAAAGAAGTCAGCAAAGAAAGCGACAAAGAAGCGCTCTGCTAAGAAAGCTACAAAGAAAGCTAAAGCGCCAAAGAAATCTGCTAAGAAGAAATCAGCCAAACCAAAAAAGGCAGTAAAGAAAGCAAAGAAGGCTAAGCCAGCAGCAACGAAAGCAGCAAAACCCGCAGCCGCCGCACCTGTTGAGATTCCACCTTTGCCAAATCTTCCTACTTGGTAGCAATAACCAAACAATTCCGAAGGGGCGAGGACCGCACTGGCAGTTCTCGCCCCTTCGCGTACCATTACGCCCTCTTAAGGGGAAACCAATGACTGATGCAAGAACTGGCACACCATTAGTGAAGCGCGGCATGGCCGAGATGCTCAAGGGTGGCGTGATTATGGATGTTGTCACTCCAGAGCAAGCAAAAATCGCTGAAGATGCTGGTGCTGTTGCCGTAATGGCGCTAGAGCGAGTGCCTGCAGATATCAGGGCGCAAGGTGGTGTTGCTCGAATGTCTGATCCAGACATGATTGATGGCATCATCAATTCAGTTTCTATTCCAGTAATGGCGAAGGCAAGAATTGGACATTTTGTAGAGGCACAAGTACTGCAATCACTGGGTGTTGATTACATTGACGAATCTGAAGTATTAACTCCAGCTGATGAAGCAAATCACATCGACAAATGGAAATTTACTGTGCCTTTTGTTTGTGGTGCAACAAATTTGGGCGAAGCTTTGCGCCGAATTACTGAGGGTGCTGCAATGATTAGGTCAAAGGGTGAAGCCGGCACTGGAAATGTAGTTGAAGCAACAAGACATATGCGACAGATTCTTGGCGATATCAAGCGCCTGACTGTTTTAAGCGAAGAAGAGTTATATACCGCAGCAAAAAACTTGCAAGCACCATACGAATTAGTTTCTGAAGTAGCGAAATCCGGCAAGCTGCCAGTAGTGCTATTCACCGCTGGTGGTATTGCCACTCCTGCGGATGCTGCTTTGATGATGCAACTAGGTGCTGAGGGAGTTTTTGTTGGATCTGGAATTTTCAAGAGTGGCGATCCAGCGAAGCGCGCAGCGGCAATAGTTCAGGCAACTTTGAATTATCGCGATGCCAAAAAAATTGCAGATGTATCTCGTGGTTTAGGTGAAGCGATGGTTGGCATAAACATTGATACCTTGCCAGAGTCGGAGAAGTACGCAACTCGCGGTTGGTAGCCAAATGAAATTTGGTGTTTTGGCTTTACAGGGAGACTTTCGCGAACATATCTCTGCATTAAATCATCTAGGCATTGCAGCAGAAGAAATAAGAAGCGTTGCTGAACTTGATTCAATTGACGCATTGATAATTCCTGGTGGTGAGTCAACCACTATTTCACTGTTGGCCAAATCAACGGGACTGAATAAGGCAATTTTGCAAAAGATTAAATCAGGAATGTATGTGTATGGTTCATGTGCTGGAATGATTCTGTTAGCCAGCGAGATTCTCGATGGTCGTTTAGATCAGATTAAGTTTTCTGCATTAGATATTACGGTTAGAAGAAATGGCTTTGGTCGCCAGATAGATTCATTTGAAAAAGAACTCACTACGAATTTAGGGGAACAATTTGTTGGAATTTTTATTCGAGCCCCTTGGGTACAGGACGTTGGGTCTGGTGTTGATGTCCTTGCTTCACTTGAAACCAGCTATGGACCAACCCCGGTTTGGGTTCGGCAAAATCGGGTTATGGCCACGAGTTTTCACCCTGAATTGACTAAAAACAGTTTGGTGCATCAATATTTTGTAGACCTAGTTATGGGGAAAATCTCGTAGAGTTACGCCACAAGATTGAGAGGTTTTATGTCAGGCCATTCCAAATGGGCGACCACTAAACACAAGAAGGCCGTTATTGATGCCCGTCGTGGCAAACTATTTGCTAAGTTAGTTAAAAATATTGAAGTTGCCACTCGAATTGGTGGACCAGACCCAGACTCGAATCCATCTCTTTATGATGCAATACAGAAAGCAAAAAAGTCCTCTGTTCCAAATGACAATATCGAACGTGCGATTAAGCGAGGATCAGGATTGGAAGCTGGTGGTGCTGATTACCAAACCATTATGTATGAAGGCTACGCACCAGGTGGCGTTGCGGTTTTGATTGAATGTTTAACTGATAACCGAAATAGGGCGGCAAGTGAAGTAAGAGTGGCAATGACTCGAAATGGCGGATCAATGGCAGACGCTGGGTCAGTATCCTATTTATTTAATCGAAAAGGTGTGATTCTTGTCCTGGCAAAAAATGCAGACTTTGATCAGCTATTAGAGACAACTTTGGATGCCGGTTGCCAAGAAATCAATGATTTAGATGGGACTTTTGAATTGATATCTGAGGCAACTGATTTAGTTCCGGTACGAACTGCTCTTCAGCGTGCTGGAATTGATTATGAGTCTGCCGATGTTTCATTTTTGCCGACAATGAGTATCACAGTCGATGATGAAACAGCAGCTAAGATTTTTAAATTACTTGAAGCACTTGAGGACAGTGATGAAGTACAAAGTGTTTATGCGAACTTTGATGCATCCGATCGAGCTTTGGCGCAGGCTTAGTGAGAGTTTTAGGAGTAGATCCAGGATTGACTCGTTGCGGACTTGCCATAGTTGAAGCAAGTCCTGGCAGTAGGGGAGAGTTAATTTATGTTGAAGTTGCTAGCACAGATAGCAAGCTTGAGCCGTCAGATAGATTGTTTGAAATCGCACAGCGGATAACATGGGTGCTAGATAAATTTTCACCGCAGGCTGTCTCACTTGAACGATTGTTCGCCCAACAAAATTTGCGAACTGTAATGGGAGTTGCTCAAGTTTCTGGAGTGGTTATGCTATCGGCTCGCGAGCGCAACATCCCAGTTTCAACTTACACACCAACAGCGGTTAAATCGTCAGTTACTGGATCAGGCCGTAGCGACAAAAAGCAAGTAAGCAAAATGGTAAAGGAGTTACTTAATTTAGAGGAAATACCCAAACCAGCAGATGCAGCTGACGCAATTGCGCTTGCACTCTGTCATGCTTGGCGAGTGCCAAATCAAAAAGTTTCAAGTGATCCATTTCGGCAGCGTAAAGTGCCAAAAGTGAAGCGAACATGATTGATTACCTGTCAGGAAAATTAGTTAGCATGGAAGGCAATGAACTAGTAGTCGAATTGCCTGGGGCTGGAATTGCCCTAAAGGTCACTGCATCAGCAACTGCAATGACTAGTTTAAAGATAGGTGAAAAATGTCAGCTGCAAACAGAACTTTTGATTCGCGAAGATGCATGGCAGTTGTTTGGTTTTGCTTCAGTTGAAGAGCGTAAGTGGTTCAGACTTTTGTACAGTATTTCTGGAATTGGTCCAAAAACTGCGTTGGCAGCAATTAGTGTTCTTGGTATTGCTGGACTATCAACAGCTATTGCAAGTGAAGATGAATCTGCTCTCACTTTAGTTCCAGGATTAGGCAAGAAAAGCGCCGGACGTATCGTGCTTGAATTAAAGGATAAAGTTAAATTATCAGGCACAACAACAAAGCATGCCGATGTTGTTTCTGCATTAGTAAACTTGGGCTGGAGCGAAAAAGTGGCTCGAGGCATATTGCTTGAGATAGATAAAGACAATCTTGAGACAAGCGATTTATTGCGAGAAGCGCTAAGTAGACTAGCTAAACCATGAGTGACGAAGAACTAATTGATCCATTAGCTCACGATGATGATGTTCTAGTTGAAACAGCACTAAGGCCAACTAACCTCACTGAGTTTGTCGGACAACAACGAGCACAAGAGCAACTAAGTGTTGCCCTTCGCTCGGCAATTTCTCGCGGTGCTGCTGCTGATCATATGTTGATGAGCGGACCTGCTGGTCTTGGCAAAACTACTTTGGCAACCATCACTGCGAAAGAACTTGGCGTGCCATTGCGTGTTACTTCTGGACCAACAATTACACATGCTGGTGATTTAGCTGCAGTTTTAACTTCTTTAAACAATGGCGAGGTACTTTTTATTGATGAAATACATCGAACTGCAAAACCTGCTCTAGAGATGTTATATCTTGCAATGGAAGATTTTCGGGTAGATGTCATGGTGGGCAAAGGACCAGGTGCTACAGCAGTACCGCTTGAGATTGCACCATTCACATTAGTAGGCGCTACAACTAAATCGGGATTATTGCCAGCCCCGCTTCGCGATAGATTTGGCTTAACTATTCACTTAGATTTTTATGAGGTGGCAGAGTTGAAGCAAATCATTTTGCGAAGTGCAGCATTACTACACTTAACAATAGATGACTTAGGAGCTTCAGAGATTGCCTCTAGATCACGCGGTACACCAAGAATTGCCAATCGTTTATTGCGTCGAGTCCGTGATTGGTCAATGGTTAATTCGACTGGTGCAATTGATTTATTATCGGCAAAAGCAGCACTAGATTTATATGAAATTGACCCAGCTGGATTAGATCGACTCGATCGAGCTGTTTTGCTCGCACTGGTTAATCAGTTTGGTGGCGGTCCAGTTGGCCTTTCTACACTAGCCACGGCTGTGGGCGAAGAGATGACCACTATTTCTGAGGTGGTTGAGCCTTACCTTGTTCGACAAGGACTCTTGGGTCGCACTGCAAGAGGACGGGTTGCAACTGAGCTTGGGTATCGGGTTGTAGGCGGCACCGCACCAAATAGGGATATTCAACTTAGGTTTCATGGCGAAAACGGATAACAAATAACTAACTTGCCCCACCCACCAGTTAGGTTTCTTAGTCTCATAGGGAATACTCTGCCTTCGTGCCCAGTGGCACTAGCCTTTTAGGAGATTGAGTGAGTTCGAAGTCTGCACCTAGACCTTGGCGTGGATTGCTATTACTAATTTTAGTTACGATCAGTATGGCAATAACCACTTTTTGGCCAGGAGCAAGTCCGACTGCCAAATTGGGATTGGACCTAAAGGGTGGAACTCAGGTTATTTTGACTCCTCGAATCATTGAGGGTGCAGCCGCTATTACGCCAGACCAACTAAATCAAACAGTTGGGATTATGCGACAGCGTGTAAATGCTTTTGGTGTTGCGGAGGCGGAAGTAACTGCACAAGGAAGCGGAAACGAAGCAGCGATTGTGGTTTCTGTTCCTGGCGTTAATCAGCAAGGCATTGCAGATTTACTAAAACAAACCGCTCTTTTGGAATTTCGCGAAGTAGTTCAGGCACGAACTTCAAACTCTCCAGCTGAAGGTGTTGAAAGTGTGGCTTTGCCGCTAGAAGGCGCAACTGAAGCAGAACTATCGGATGCCTATGCCACCGCCGCATGCTTCACGGATGATGCGATTCAAGGCGGTGTAGCACTTGATGCAACTAATTACGTAATAACGTGCTCGCAAGATGGTAGTGAAACTTTTATCCTTGCTCCAACATTTATCGCTGGTGAACGAATTGATGATTCGCAAGCACAACTCCCTGCACAAGGTGGAACTGGTGCTTGGGTTGTTACTTTAGATTTTGACTCAGAGGGCGCTCGCGCACTTGCTGAAGTTTCGCAGCGAATTTATGCACTTCCTTCTCCACAAAACCGTTTTGGCATTGTGCTAGATGGTCTTGTTGTTTCAGCACCATTTTTCTCTGAACCAATTTTGGGTGGACAAGCACAGATAACCGGAACATTCACTCCAGAAGAAGCAAAAGCGCTCGCATCCGTTTTGCGTTACGGTGCACTTCCAGTAGCCCTTGACATTGCGGAAGTTAATGCGGTTTCACCAACTCTAGGTGTTGAGCAATTGCAATCTGGGTTACTAGCCGGCGCAATTGGATTGGCGTTAGTTGTGCTTTATCTAATTCTTTATTATCGAATGCTTGGTGTAGTAGCTGTGCTTTCGCTTGCCTTAGCTGCAGGGCTCACTTATTTTGCAGTAGTACTTTTAGGACGATCAATTGGTTTTACTTTAACTCTCGCTGGAGTTGCGGGGTTAATCGTGTCAATTGGTATTACGGCTGACACCTTTGTTGTTTACAACGAGCGCATTAGAGATGAGATTAGAAGTGGCAAGAAAGTTCGCAATGCGATTGATGCTGCTTGGATAAGAGCTAGAAGAACATTGTTAGCTGCAGACTTCGTACAAATTTTAGCTGCACTCGTGCTTTATTTTCTCAGCGTTGGAGCGGTTCGAGGATTTGCATTTGCATTGGGCTTAGCAACTGTGATTGATATTTTGGTGGCATTTTGGTTTACCAGGCCAATTAGCGTTTTATTCGGTCGAACAAAATTAGCAACAGGAACATTAAGTGGTTTATCTGAAAAACGGCTACATGCTGGTATTCCTAGCGACAAGCTTCCTGAAGGAGTTTCAACATGATCAGTTTGGCCGCCCTTGGAAATCAACTTTATTACGGCACAAGGTCAATCGAGTTCATTAAGCGCCGAAAAATCTGGTATGTGTTTGCATTAGTAATCGTGGTTGTTTCACTTGGCGGGTTGTTTACAAATGGATTGAAGCTTGGAATTGAGTTCCGTGGTGGTACGGAATTCATTACAACTTCTCAAATTCCTGCGAATGAAATGCGAACGGATCTGGAAGACCTTGGTTTGCAGCAAGTTATTGTGCAATCAGTTGGAACTGACAGACTATCAATTCAAACAGAAGAGCTAACTTCTGTTGAGCTAGCAGAATTGACTGAACAGATCGCCCAGTTAGCAGCTGCTAATGCAGCGGAAGTGACAGTTAGATCTGTCGGACCAACCTGGGGAGCTGACATAACCCGAACTGCACTTACTGGATTAGTTGTTTTTTTGATTCTGGTTATGATTTTCTTAAGCATATATTTTGAGATTAGAATGGCAATTGCTGCATTCGTTGCCCTTATGCATGATTTGATAGTAACTATTGGGATATATGCATTACTTGGATTTGAGGTAACACCTGCTACGGCTATTGGCGTATTAACAATTATGGGCTATTCACTCTATGACACTGTTGTGGTGTTTGATAAAGTAAAAGAAAACGTGAAGGGTGTAACGTTACAAACAGGTCAAACTTACGATGAAGCTGCCAATTTGGCGGTCAATCAGACAGTTCTTCGAAGTATAAATACATCAGTTGTGGCCGTTTTGCCCGTTGCTGGAATTCTCTTTATCGGAGCTTACGTCTTGCGTGCATCAACATTGCAGGATTTAGCCATTGCCTTATTCGTGGGTATTACAGCAGGCGTTTACTCATCTATCTTTATTGCAACGCCTGTGCTCACCGACTTAAAAGCTCAGGAGCCGCAGATTAAAGCTCTTAAAGAAAGAGTCCTTGCTCGACGTGAAGCAATTGCGACCACTGGCATCGATCCTTATGCGGTAACTAAGACTGAAACGCGGGCTAAATACACCTCGCAAGGCGGTCCCCGAAATCAACCAAAGCGAAAACCACGCCGACTTCGTTAAGCGATTATTGCTCTACACTTCGCAAATGAGGAGTGTTAAATGAGCGATTTAGCTAAGCCGGCTAATTCTGCTACCGAGCCAAACACATCTCGACGTGCGCTTCTAGCTCGCATCGCAGGCCTGCGAACAGCAGCTCCAAAAGAACTTGAACCGCTACTCAAAACAGTAAGATCCTTTTATCCAAAATCTGATCACGAAATAATAATCCGGGCCTATGAGTTGGCCAAAGCTGCGCACGATGGTCAATTTCGCCGCAGTGGCGAACCATACATCACGCATCCGCTTGCTGTTACAACAATTTTGGCAGATCTTGGAATGCCGCCAGCTACATTGGTTGCAGCGCTTTTGCACGATGCTGCGGAAGATACCGATTATGGACTAACTGAAATTGAGCGAGATTTTGGCAGTGAAGTGGCTGGATTAGTTGATGGTGTAACTAAGTTAGACAAAGTTAAGTATGGACAATCATCAGCTTCAGAGACAGTTCGCAAAATGGTAGTCGCAATGGCGCGCGATATCAGAGTACTTGTAATTAAACTCGCTGACCGCCTGCACAATATGCAAACAATCGATGCAATGCCTCGGGAAAATCAAGAGCGAAAAGCGCGTGAAACCCTGGAAATCTATGCACCACTGGCTCATCGATTGGGAATGAATGCGATTAAGTGGGAGCTAGAAGATCTGTCTTTTCGAGCGATGTATCCAAAGATGTATGAAGAGATTAAATCTTTAGTAGAAACTCGAACTCCGGCTCGGGAAGAGCAACTTCATAAAGTAGAAGAGATACTTAGTAAAGCCCTAAAGAGTGCAAAAATTAACGCTGAAATATCTGGTCGTCCTAAACACTACTTTTCGGTTTATCAAAAAATGATTGTCCGAGGAAGAGATTTTGAGGATATCTACGATTTAGTTGGCGTTCGTATCTTGGTAGAAAACTTAAATGATTGCTATTCCGCATTAGGAACTGTGCATTCACTTTGGAGTCCTGTTCCAGGTAGGTTTAAAGACTATATTGCCATGCCAAAACTTAATATGTATCAATCGCTGCATACAACAGTTATTGGACCAACTGGTAAACCAGTTGAAGTGCAGATAAGAACTTTCGATATGCATAAAGCAGCTGAATGGGGAATTGCTGCTCATTGGCGATACAAACAGCAAACTGTTGGTAATAAAACTGGTCCTGACGATATGGCATGGCTGCGCCAATTAATGGAATGGCAACGCGAAACTAGTGATCCTGAAGAGTTTATGGATTCACTTATTTATGACCTTGGCAAAGAAGAAGTATTTGTTTTTACGCCCAAAGGCGATGTAATTGCTTTGCCTAAAGGCAGCACTCCAGTTGATTTCGCATACACCGTTCACACTGAAGTTGGACATAGATGCGTGGGAGCAAAAGTAAATAATCGGCTAGTACCTCTTGAGTACGTTCTTACCAATGGCGACACAATTGAAATTATTACCTCAAAAGCTCAAGAACCGAGCCCAAATCGAGACTGGTTAGATTTTGTGCAATCACCAAGAGCGAGAAGCAAGATTAAGGCTTGGTTTGCTAAAGAAGCTCGTGAAGAATCCTCCGAAGTTGGTCGCGAGGATTTAACAAAACTAATGCGCCGAGAGGGATTGCCATTTAAGAAACTGATGAGCGGCGAGGCACTCTTGATGATTGCTCGAGAACTTGGCGCAACTGATCTTCATCAACTTTTTCTAATGATCGGTGAAGGAAAAGTTTCAGCATCATTTGTGGTTAAAAGGTTGATTGCAGCCCACGGTGGTGCTGAGGGGCTTGCGGAGGATATGTCCTCAAGCATCGCAATGCCTTCACGTCGTCGAACCGACGTTGATCGTCCAGCTGTTGAAGTAACGGGTGTCGATGATGTTTTAGTTAAATTGGCAAGATGTTGCACGCCAGTGCCGGGAGATTTGATTACGGGTTTTGTTACAAAAGGGTCAGGAATTTCGGTTCACCGGGTTGATTGCGTTAATTTATCTAGCTTGGAAACTGAGAGACTAGTTGAAGTGAAATGGAACAGGTCACTAGGTGGAGTCTTCTTGGTCAACATTCAAACAGAAGCGATTGATCGACCTGGTTTACTTAGTGATATCACCACTGCTCTGGCTGAGAAGCGGGTAAACATTCTTTCAGCTTCCGTTAGTACTTCAAAAGATCGAGTAGCGCTATCTAGGTTCACGTTCGAATTGGCAGACCCTGGACATTTAGAAGGAGTTCTGCAGGCAGTTAAACGTTTAGATGGCGTGTACGACGTTTATCGGGTTTAGCGCACAAAATCTGATAAGGCTTCTTCAGCTGCTTGCATCAGCATACGTTGACTTGATATTGCATTATTTAAAGACGTGACTTTTGCTGTATCTCCAATTGCTTGAGCTTTGGCTAGATCAGCTTCTAGTTTGGCAATTTTCTCAGCAAACAATGAGATTGTGGAATTTGCTCGGGCATGTTTATCGGGATCTTTTCGTGAATTCTCTCTAGCGACTGCATCAGAAACAGCGTCCTTTACAATCTTTAGCCGCTCTTCCAGCTTTTTGATTGCGTCTTTAGGTATATGTCCAACTCGATCCCAGCGCTGCAATATATCTCTTAAGGCTTTTTTAGCAGCTTCTAGGTTTGTGATTGGTAGCAGAGCTTCAGCTTCTGCCAATAGATTTCGCTTTTTCTCAAGATTGCTTTCTTGGCTTACTTTTCTTTTGGCTAGATCCTCATTTTTGCGAGTGAAAAAATGGTCTTGAGCCGCTTTAAATCTTGCCCAAAGAGCCTCATCCTCACCTTTACCAATTCGACCAGCAGTTTTCCATTTGTCCATTAACTCTTTAAACTTTTTTGCCGTCTCAACCCAATTTGATGAGTCCTTTATGGACTCAGCCTTTTCAACAATCTCGCGCTTTAAGGTAGCTGCAGAAGTACGCAATTTGGTTTGCTCTGCAAAGTGTGTCCGCTTTCGTTTATCAAAGGTGCTTCTAGCGTGTGAAAAAACTTTCCAAAGCTCCTGCTCTACCTTGCGATCAAACCTAGGTAGCTCTTTCCAAGTAGCAAACATCGAAGCAAACTTTTCAGTGGTCTTTTTCCAACTTGTTGAATTCGCCAACGTTTTTGCGGTTTCAGCGATTTCACGGCGCTTTGCTAACGTCTGTTCCCGCTGTTCTTTTTTCTGCTCGGTTAAAACCACAGCGCGTTCAGCCGCCGCCGCAATCAACTCGTCAGCTTTTTTGAGCAGAATCGATAAATCACCAACAACATTTGGTTCAACATAAGTACTTCTCAATTTTTCGGCCAAAACTTTTGCAGGACCTGGAACTCCGCGATTCTCTCTGAGCCGAGTTAACATAACTTCAGCTTCAACAATCAGATCTAAGTACTTACGAGCAAAGAATTCTAAACCCTCAGTTGGTGTGCCAGCTTGATATTGCCCAACTCGACGTTCACCATCTAATGTGATTACGAAAACTGTGCCATCACTGGTAACACGGCCTGACTTAACCGCAGTTGCAATATCCATGTTGACTCCTTTGGTCCGATTTACGGCTCATATGTAGCTGAATTAATCATTACTGATTGCGCTGGTGTTCCATCCGGTCCACCACCATCTACTCCAACCTCAGCAATTTTTTGTACCAAATCTAATCCGGAAGTTACTTTTCCAAATATCGTATAGTTCGATCCCAAAGTGGTGTCTTGATAAACGATGAAAAATTGTGATCCGCCAGTTCCTGGTCCTGCATTGGCCATTGCCACAGTTCCAGCCGGATAATTGTTTTCACCCTCCGCAGGTAGATTTTCATCGGGAAGAGTGAAACCTGGACCACCGGTTCCATTCCCAGCAGGATCTCCGCACTGAAGCACAAAAATCCCTGAAGTAGTTAATCGATGGCAGAGAGTTGAATCAAAATATCCGTCATTTGCCATAAACTCAAAAGCGCCAACTGTTGCGGGAGCAGCTGCTGGATCGGTTTCAATCACAATGTCACCGCAATTTGTTTGCAAAGTTAGTGTTCCAGGAGCTATTGATGTTGAAGCAGCCGGGGCTGCTGAATATGAAATGTCATCCACGCGAGGAGTACCTATTGGATCACATTCTGCTAGCAATGACTCGGACTGAGTTTCAGTTTCTGGTTCAGCTGCGGGAGTAGTATCTCGATTGTTGTAAATTGTTAAACCGGCGAAAAGACCAATGACAATAACAGCAGTTAGCGCACCGACAAAGGTACGGCGGCGCTTTGCTTTTTCGGCTTCTGCCCGAGCAATTTTTCGGCGTTGTGACATGGGTAGTTCTCCTGCGAAGTCCAATCGAGACCTGAACTTTACCGCCTGCCCTTTGGTGGCAAGCACGGGTAGAAGGCTGAATGGAAGGTAGGCTCGCCTACGAGGATTTGAGGGGAAATTGCTTATTCAGACAGCAACTGTAGGTCCGTGGCATACCAATTGCCATATCGTTGCCGAGGCCGCGAAGCAGGAATGTCTAATTATTGATCCTGGCTTTGGTGCAGCTGCCTTTGTCAATGAAACAGTCCAAAGTTATGGACTTAAACCAGTGGCTGTTTTGGCAACGCATGGACACGTTGATCATATTTGGCAGATTTTTCCGGTGGCGACTGATTTGGATATTCCAGCTGTTATTCATAAATCAGATAGAGGTTTTCTAACAGACCCCATATCGGCAATAAGTCCAGAAGGAGGAAAGTTAGTTGAAGCAATTAGTCCCAATCATGTTTGGCAGGAGCCAGAAAAGGTAATTGAGATTTCAGCTGAAATTAATTTGAGTTTTGCAGGCTTTGAACTCAGTGTTATTCCGACTCCAGGGCACACAGCAGGGTCGGTTTGCTTTGAATTAGGAAATGAATATCTCTTCACTGGGGATTTACTTTTTAAAAATGCGATTGGTCGTACAGATCTGTTTTCAGGTGATCCAATGCAAATGCAAAGAAGCTTGCATTCAATATTGAAGAGGTTTGCTGATGATGTAGTTATTTACCCTGGACACGGACCAGATTCTTGTATTGGCGATGAACGTAGGCTTAATCCTTATTTGAAAGATTTACAGGATGCGTAATGATTGAGAAATTACAAGCACCAAAAGGTGTTCCTGAATACGTCCCGCCAAATGGTGATTTGTTTAGATACGTTAGAGACGAGCTGGCTGCTCCAGCTATCGCTGCTGGATATCGCTACATCGAATTACCTTACTTTGAAGATTTCAATCTTTACGCTCGAGGAATTGGCGAGAGCACTGATGTCGTCAGCAAAGAAATGTATACCTTCACAGATAGAGCAGATCGTATTTTGGCGCTACGGCCTGAAGGAACTGCTGGCGTGATAAGAAGTGTCATTGAAAATAGTCTCACGCAGCAAGGTTTACCAGTAAAGATTTGGTATGCCGGGGCATTTTTTCGAGCGGAAAAACCGCAAAAGGGTCGATATCGACAGTTGCAGCAAGTTGGTATTGAAGCAATTGGTGCAGAAAATCCGGCACTCGATAGTGAAGTAATTGCGCTTGGATACCATGCCTTTAAAAATTTAGGTTTGTCTAATTTTGAACTGCAAATAACTTCCTTAGGTTGCATTAACTGCAGACCGGGGTATCGAGAAAAATTGATAAAGTTTCTTGCTGAAGTAAAACTAGATGATGAAACACGCAAACGTGCGGATATCAATCCACTTCGGGTTTTAGATGACAAACGGCCTGAGATTCAATCGTTATTTATTAACGCACCCTTAATGCTAGATAATGTGTGTAATGAATGTCGTGATCATCACGAAATGGTTTTGAAATATCTAGATCATCAAGGGATTCCCTACGTTGTTAACAAAAGATTAGTTCGAGGTCTGGATTATTACACCAAGACAACCTTTGAGTTCGTGCATCACGGCCTTGGTGCTCAATCTGGCATCGGTGGTGGTGGACGCTATGACCAACTGATGTTTTCATTGGGTGGACAAGATTTATCTGGAATTGGTTATGGACTTGGTGTTGACCGAGCGCTGATAGCAGCAGAATCGGAAAACATAAATCTTGAGCAAAGACTGCCAGACTTAGTATGCGTTGTTCCAACTGACTCTGAGTTCAATGTAAACGCTTTCAAGATTGCTGATTTACTCAGAGAATCTGGCATTGTCGTAGATCAAGTTACTCATACTAAAAACTTAAAGAATGGCCTGAAGGTAGCAAATCGATTAACTGCCAAATGCGCAGTAATTATTGGTGACGATGAGGTTCGAACTGGCATTTACACGGTCAAATGGCTAGCAACAGGTGAGCAAAATTCAGTTCCACTTGATGAGTTAGTAACACAGATTAGGCAACATTTACCATTAGCCGAGAAACCAAAAAAGGATGACTGAGTTAATTGCTAAAAACCCATAGTTGCGTTGAGTTAGCCAACCAAGCTGGCCAAAGAATCACTGCTGCAGGATGGATAGCACGCAGAAGAGATCATGGTGGTGTTGCATTTTTTGATTTACGAGATGCTACTGGTGTTGTGCAAGTAGTTGTGCATGATGAGGAGTTGGCGCATTCACTTAAACCTGAATCCTGCGTTCAGGTGCATGGATCTATTCAAATTAGGCCGGCTGGTAATGAGAATCTAGAGTTAGCAACAGGAAAAGTTGAGTTAGTTGCTGAGGAAGTAACAATTTTTAGTTCTGCAGCGGCACTTCCATTTCAAGTTGACGATTCAGATCAAGTTAGCGATGAAACTAGATTGCGTCATAGATATCTAGATTTACGTCGGCAAAAAATGTCTGACAATTTAAGACTTCGATCAAAAGCTAATTCGATTGCACGAAACTTATTGAATTCATTAAATTTTGTTGAAGTAGAGACTCCAACTTTTACTCGATCAACTCCCGAGGGGGCAAGAGATTTTCTTGTCCCGGTTCGATTACAACCTGGCAAGTGGTATGCCCTGCCACAATCACCACAGCTATACAAACAACTCCTCATGGTCGCTGGTCTTGAGCGCTATTACCAAATAGCGCGGTGTTATCGCGATGAAGATTTTCGCGCAGATAGACAACCTGAATTTACGCAACTTGATATCGAGATGTCATTTGTAGAACAAGATGATGTAATCAAAATTGGCGAATCCATTGTTAAAGCATTATGGAAAGAGTTAGGCGACTACCAAATAACTGATATTCCTTGGCTAACGTATCACGAATCCATGCGCAAATATGGATCAGATAAACCGGATTTGCGCTATAACTTAGAGTTAGTTGAGTTAATGGATTTTTTCAAAGAAACTCCTTTTCGAGTATTTCAAGCTCCTTATGTTGGTGCAATCGTGATGCCAGGTGGGGCAGCCCAATCCAGACGTCAATTTGACGCTTGGCAGGATTGGGCAAAGCAGCGAGGAGCTAAAGGTCTGGCTTGGATAAGTGTTTCAGATGATGCTGAGATAACAGGACCTGTTGCTAAAAATATCAGTGATGCTGAACGCGCTGGATTATTAACCGCCACCGGTGCAAAACCTGGAGATGCAATTTTCTTTGCAGCGGGAGAAGCCAGTGAAGCTCGCGGATTACTTGCTGCCGCTCGAACGGAAATTGCAAATCAGTTAGGTTTAGCAAAACCAGGTGAGTGGTCATTTGTTTGGATAATCGACGCGCCTATGTTTGAGCAAACAGAAGATGGTGGATGGACCAGTGTCCATCATCCATTCACTGCACCGAGCACAGAATTCATCTCAAACTTTGATAAGAATCCATCTGATGCTTTGGCATGGGCATACGACATTGTGTGCAACGGTTATGAAATTGGTGGTGGATCTATCAGGATTCACGATCCATCAGTGCAGCAGCGAGTTTTTAAACTTTTGGGAATTAGTGATGAGCAGGCAAAGGATAAGTTCGGATTCTTATTGGAAGCTTTCGCCTATGGACCTCCTCCACATGGTGGAATTGCATTTGGTTGGGATCGTATTTGTATGTTATTAAGCGGGGCTGACAATTTGCGTGAAGTAATCGCTTTTCCAAAAACAGGTGCAGGCTCAGATCCATTAACAGGAGCTCCAACAGAAATTACTGTGCAACAGCGAAAAGAAGCAAACATTGATGCAAGGCCTGCTGAGCAAAAATGAAATCATCAGAAATTAGACAGCGGTTTTTAGATTTCTTTGAGCGTGAAGGACATAGTGTTGTGCCCTCTGCTTCATTGATTGCGCCTGATCCCACCTTATTGTTGGTTAATGCAGGTATGGTCCCATTCAAGCCATTCTTTTTGGGTGAAACAAAGCCACCATATCCTCGAGCTGTAAGTGTACAAAAATGTGTACGAACCCTGGATATTGATGAAGTTGGCAAAACCACAAGGCACGCTTCGTTTTTTCAGATGTGCGGAAATTTTTCTTTTGGAGATTACTTTAAAGCAGGTGCAATTGATTTCGCTTGGCGATTATTAACTGATGATGTTTCAAGAGGGGGTTTCGGGTTCGATCCAGAACGTCTGTGGGTCACTGTTTTTCATGACGATGACGAGTCTGCAGATATTTGGCATAATCAAATTGGCGTTCCAATAGAGCGCATTCAACGCAGAGGAATGGCAGATAACTTCTGGTCAATGGGCGTGCCAGGACCTTGCGGTCCATGTTCTGAAATCTATTTTGATCGCGGCGCTGAATACGGAAAACCTGGCGGGCCAATTGCTGATGAGTCAAGATATTTGGAAGTTTGGAATCTTGTTTTTATGCAGTTTGAACGAGGAGCGGGCGGCGGTAAAGATGATTTTCCAATTTTAGGAGAATTGCCTGCTAAAAATATAGATACCGGTATGGGCCTTGAGCGAATGGCTGCAATTCTTCAAGGTGTAGAGAATATTTATGAAATTGATACAACTCGAATGATTCTTGATTGTGCTGCAGAACTAACTCAAACTAGATATGGCTTATCGGAAGAAGACGATGTGCGTCTTAGGGTAGTAGCTGATCACGCTCGCACTTGTGCATTTCTCTTGAATGATGGGGTAATTCCAGGCAATGAAGGGCGAGGATATGTTCTTCGTCGAATGATGCGTCGCGTTATTCGTTCTATGCGGTTATTGGGCCAAGAAGATGCTTGCATAGCGAAACTAATTAATATCAGTATTGACTCAATGCAAGATCAATATCCAGAACTTGACTTAAACCGCGACCGAATAGTTGCAGCTGCAGTAGGCGAGGAAGTTTCATTTTTGCAAACTTTGAAAAGTGGTAATGCCAGGTTCGAGTCGGCGGTAGCTGAAATGAAATCTACTAAATCAAAAGTTCTATCAGCCGATCGAGTATTTGAGATGCACGATACTTATGGTTTTCCATTTGACCTTACCTTAGAAATGGCGTCTGAACGGGGCCTCTCGGTTGATGCTGATGGATTTAGACGCTTGATGAATGAACAGCGTGAACGGGCTAAATCTGATGCAAAAAATAGAAAAGCAAAGCTGGCAGATTTATCAGTTTACCGAGCAGCCGCCGAAGAGGTTGGTTCAACCAATTTCATCGGATACAAATTGAACAAAACCGAAACTACTTTGGGCGCTCTAGTAGTTAATGGCGGAGTTGCAAAAGCTGCACTGCAAGGAGATTCGGTCGAGGTAGTACTAAAATCCACACCTTTTTACGCAGAGGGTGGCGGTCAACTAGGTGATTCAGGGCGAATTGTTAGCAGTAGTGGTGCAATTATCGAAGTTGATGACGTTCAGCAACCAATATCAGGCTTGTATGTACATTCTGGAAGAGTTATTGATGGTGAATTTATCTCAGGAGAAGAAGTTCTTGCCGAAATTGATCTAGCTAGGCGATTGGCAATTTCTAGAGCACATACTGCTACGCATATGATTCACAAGGCATTTCGAGAAAAACTTGGTGAGAGTGCTACACAAATGGGAAGTGAAAATGCTCCTGGAAGGTTACGTTTTGATTTTCCATCGCCACAAGCCGTGCCAAAGAGCATGCTGGTGGATGTTGAACATCGAGTTAATGAACTTTTGATTGAGAATCTGCCTGTTACCGAGGCATATATGACCCAATCTGAAGCACAACAGATTGGTGCAATGGCATTGTTTGGTGAGAAATATGGTGATGAAGTCCGAGTGATTTCAATAGGCGAATGGGCAAAAGAATTATGTGGCGGCACTCATACTGAGTTCTCGGGTCAACTTGGTATCGTTACTTTTCTATCTGAATCCTCAATTGGCGCAGGAATAAGGCGCGTTGAGGCTTTGGTTGGAAGTGATGCTCACTCATTTCTAGCAAAAGAGCATTTGATTCTGAACCAACTTACTGAACTATTGAAAGTTCGAGTTGATGATCTTCCTGAGCGAATAGATACCTTACTAACGAAGCTACGAGATGCAGAACGTGCAATCGAGCAACAAAAACGCACTGAACTGCTAGCCAATGCCAGCAAAATAGTAGGCGCTGGTAAATCGGTCAAGGATTATCAACTATTCTTCTTCGCGGCCGACCTAGATGTTGAGTCCTTACGCGAATTAGTTGCTAGAACTAAAGGCGATCATCCAAAATCGATAGTTATCGGTGCAACTAAAACAGATCCAGCTGCATTAATTTTAGGTGTTGGTGATTCGGGAATAAATTCAGAAATTGACGCCAAAAAAATACTAACTGCAGTAACTTCCAAGTTTGGTGGAAAAGGTGGCGGAAGACCTGAAATGACTCAAGGATCCTTAGCTGCTGGCATATCTATCGATTCAGTAATGCACGCATTATTCGATCTTGTATCTGAATTAATTTAGGAATGTTATGACCGCTCTAGGAATAGATTTTGGAACGGTGCGGATAGGAATTGCTCGACAAATTGTCGGAACTGATGTTGTAGTACCTGTTCAAACAGTAAAACCAGAGGAGTTTGATAAACGCCTTGCAGATATTTTGGCTGAGTTTTCTATCTCAGATGTTTTTGTGGGGCATCCGATTTCCTTGTCAGGCAATGAATCGAAATCAGGAAAATTAGTTCGGGATTGGATGAACGAAAAAGAGAAAATTTTTCCCGATATTACCTGGCATTTAATTGATGAAAGGCTCTCTAGTGCGCAAGCCAGTGAATCTCTTAGTCAATTGGGCCTATCAAGTAAGGAACAACGTAAAATCATTGATGAACGATCGGCAGTAATAATTTTGGAACACGCTTTGGCGGCAAAGAGAAAATCGTAAAAATGAATTTGACCAAGAAGCAACTCAGATTAATTCTTACAGCTGCTATCGCTGTAATTGGTATGTTAGTTGTTTTCAACTCATTTTTTCCCAGAGGTCCTCAGGAAACTTGGACAGGCCCAGGCACTGGCGAAGTAGTGATTGAAATTCCTAATGGTGCTAATTTGGCTGAAATTGGCAGGATTTTGGCTTCAGCTGGCGTTGTTGAATCGGCCTCGTTTTTTTCGATTGCCACATATGATCGAGATGAAGCAAAACGAATTCAACCAGGTCGATATTCAATGGCACTCAAAATGGGAAGCGACGAAGCAATTGATAGATTATTGGATTCAAGTAACCGATTGGAACTTAAAGTTGTTTTGCCTGAAGGTATGCGACTTAGCGATAGCGTTAGATCGATAGCGCGCCAATTGTCGGTTGAAGCAGATGACGTTAAACAAGTAATAAATCAACTTGAACGTGGAGAGTTATCCGTAACTCTTCCTGAGTATGCGCAGAATTCTGCTGAGGGATTTTTATTCCCGGCAACTTATAGATTTGCTGATAATGTGACAATAGAAGAAGTTGTAGTTGCCGTTATAAATAGACATTTTCAGGCTGAAAAGAATACTAATTTATTGGCTGCAGCTAGCGAGATTGGCTTTGGACCGCGAGAAATTCTCACTATGGCATCACTAGTTGAAGCAGAGGCTTATCCAAATGATTTTGGAAAAGTGGCGCGGACCATTAGAAACAGACTAGAACTTGGAATGCCGCTACAGTTCGATGCAACTGTAAATTACGCCTTAGGAACTAAGAAGTTACTTTTCACTCCTGAAGAATTTGCATTTGATTCTCCATATAACACATATAAGTATCCAGGATTACCGCCAGGACCTATCGGGTCGCCGGGGGAAGCAGCAATAGCGGCTGTGATTAATCCACCTAAAGGAGACTGGCTTTACTTTGTCAGCACTAATCCCGATAAGGGCATCACGAAATTTACCGCTGATTATCAAGAGTTTCTAAAATTCCGCGCTGAGTTTCAGGCCTGGTATCGAGAGAATCGCTGATATGCACAAATACAGCGCAACTATTAAAGATTTAGTTAATGCCAAATATGCCCATGTTTTGGGAAATCCCGTAAAGCATTCACTATCACCAATTTTACACAATGCTGCATACAAGTATCTCGGACTTCCCTACCAATACACTGCAATAGAAACAGACACTAACGGAGCTAAGGAGATTATTGCCCATTTAGTGGAAGGTGAAGTTTTTGGTTTATCAATTACGATGCCATTTAAAGAACTTGCTGTTGCGTTAGCTAATGATAAGACTGAATATGTAAAGCAAAGTGAAAGTGCAAACACACTTGTGTTGCGTGATCAGAAAATAGTTGCTGAGAATACTGATATTTATGGCATCACCCAATCCTTGAAAGACAAAACACCATTGGATGAGGAATGGGGAGTGATTGGCACAGGAGCTACAGCACGATCTTCAATAATTGCTTTGCAAGAGTTGGGGGTAAAGAGTGTGTCAGCGATAGGGCGATCAGCCCAGAAACTTTCAGTTCTATCAAATAGATATAACATCAATGCATTTACTTTTGAAGATGCGAGACTACCAAAATACTTAATAAGTACAATTCCAAGTGATGCCCAAAGGGAAAATCTTAACGTGGTTCGAGATGTAAAAGTTTTACTAGATACCACATATCATCCTTGGCCCAGTGAGTTTGCAAATGAAGTCATTAAAGGTAATGGGTTGGTAATTCATGGCGTTGATATGTTGGTCCATCAGGCGGTAAAACAAATCGAAATTATGCTGGGGAGAGAAGTACCGGCACAAGTTATGTTTGATGCTCTAGCCTAATCGGGTGATAAGGATTTTCGAGTCTGATAATTAAGTATGTTTTGGGTATTTCTTCCATTATTGCTTTGGATTTCCATAATTGATATCAAAACACATCGGATTTCCGATAAGCTAAATTTGAGCCTATTGATTCTTGGTGTCCTTGCAGGAGTATTTTTTGCAGAAAGAAATGTGCAAATTTGGCTAGTTGCAGTTGGCAGCACGGTAGCTATCTTTACAATTTTGATGTTATCTGCATTAGTGAGTAATGGTGCCATTGGTGGGGGTGATATCAAACTTGCCAGTGCCCTTACTTTTCCAGTGTCTTTACAAGGGATTGAGCAGTTAATTCTTGCGTGGACTGTGATTGGCATTACCTGTTTGCCAATCTCCCTATTCCTTGTTTTTCGGAAAAATTCTGCTCATAATGCAATTCCGTTTGCTCCCTGCCTTGCGGTGGGGTACTTAGCAGGTATGGTGTGAGAAACTTGGCAGATGTTGCGTTGGCTTACTGCAGGTGAATCTCATGGCCCGGCTTTGACTGCCATTTTGGAGGGCCTACCAGCTGGCGTACCCATTACTACTCAAACACTCAAAAATGAGTTGGCTCGTCGGAGACTTGGATTAGGTCGAGGGGCGAGAATGAAGTTTGAGCAAGATGAACTTTCAATACTTGGTGGAGTACGACACGGGTTATCTATTGGTGGTCCAATAGCAGTTTTAGTTAACAACACTGAGTGGCCAAAATGGGAGCAGGTAATGTCTGCTGATCCAGTGCCGTCTGAAGTATTGGCCGATATGGCTCGCAATGCGCCATTAACTCGACCTCGACCTGGCCATGCCGATTTAGTTGGAATGCAAAAATATAGTTTTGAAGAGGCTCGACCTGTGCTAGAACGTGCTTCAGCAAGAGAGACGGCAGCGCGCGTAACACTTGGTGCAGTTGCAAAGCAATTCTTAGCAGAAGTGGGACAAATCACGGTGCTGTCACATGTGGTTGCAATTGGAACAGTTTCTGTTCCAGATGGATTAGTTCCTCGACCAGATCAGTTAAATGAAATTGATAACGATCCCGTTCGATGTTTAGATCAAAGAACATCTGCTGAAATACAAGAGTTGATATCAACAGCGCATAAATCGGGCGACACACTCGGTGGCGTTGTAGAAGTAGTCGTTTATGGACTACCGCCTGGCATTGGTAGTTATGTTCATTGGGACAGGCGAATTGACGCCCAACTTGCAGCGGCCTTAATGGGCATTCAAGCGATCAAGGGAGTTGAAGTTGGTGACGGGTTTGAAACTGCCAAGCGTTTTGGGTCGGCTGCTCATGATGAAATTGAATATTCTGATGGAAGTTTGTCGCGATCTACAAATCGAGCAGGGGGAACTGAAGGCGGTATGACAACCGGTGAAGTGCTTCGAGTAAGAGCTGCGATGAAGCCAATTAGCACCGTTCCCAAAGCTTTAAAGACAATTGATACTGAAACTCTAGAACCTGCGACAGCTCACCATCAACGATCAGACGTCTGTGCAGTGCCTGCTGCCGGAGTTGTAGCTGAAGCAATGGTTGCACTAGTAATTGCAAATGCGATGTTAGAAAAATTTGGTGGCGATAATGTCGCTGAAACTCGCCGTAACTTAGTTTCCTATATGGAAAATTTGCGCATCTCATGACTTGCTGTGTGCTTGTTGGTATTCCGGGATCAGGTAAATCAACTATTGGACGCGAGTTAGCAAAAAAACTTGATGTCAACTTTATTGATACAGATAGATTGATTGAGCAGAAAGCTGGAAAAACTGTTGCAAATATCTTTATTGAAGACGGCGAACCAAGATTTCGAGAGATTGAAAAAGAAGTTGTACTTAAATCGTTACTACAAGAAGATGCAGTAGTCTCACTTGGCGGTGGTTCTATTCTAGATGCCGAAGTTAGAATTGCATTACAGCGTCATTTAGTCTTTTGGCTACAAACATCAATCGCAAATGCGGTTAAACGAACAAGCATTAACCAAAATCGGCCCTTGTTGATAGATGCCCCAAGGGCTACTTTGATTAAATTGCTGGAGCAGCGCAGCGGTTTTTATACTGAAGTAGCAAAGAGCCAAATAGATACGGATGGAAAGACAATAAAAGCTATTGTTGAAGAGATTGCTAAGAGCATTTCTGGAGTTAATGCTAAATGACAACTATTGAATTTCCTGGATTGGTTAACTATCCGGTTTATGTTGGTCATAATTTTGTCAACGATATTGCAAGTCACCTAGCGCAATATGAAAGGGTGGCAATATTTGTTGCCGCGCCAATGGTTCCTGTAGCGGAGAAACTAAAGGATATAGTTTCAAAAGACGCCTCAGTTTTTATCAAGCTTATGCCAGATGGTGAATCTTCAAAATCGTTGGAAACTCTGGAAGCTGGGTGGAAGTTTTTAGCAGAAAATAAAATTTCCCGTTCGGATTTAGTTATTGCAATTGGTGGCGGTGCAGTGACGGACTCAGTAAATTTCTGTGCCGCAACATGGCTTCGTGGAGTTGATGTTGGCCTTATCCCTACTACGGTTTTGGCGATGGTTGATGCTGCGATTGGCGGAAAGTGCGGAATAAATACTGAAAGTGGAAAGAACTTAGTTGGTGTTTTTAATGATCCAAAATTTGTATATTGTGATTTAGATTTGTTAACAACTTTAGATATATCAGACATTCGTGCTGGCTTTGCCGAGATTGTAAAATGCGGGTTTATTTCTGACGACAAAATTTTGGATTTGATTCAAGCTAACCCACAACTTGTTCTGGACGCGACTTCACCACAATTCTTTGAATGTGTCCAAAGAGCAATTGAAGTTAAGGCAAACGCTGTGCGATCAGACCGAACTGAAAAATCAACGAATGGGGTAGGTAGAGCTGCACTGAATTATGGTCATACCTTGGGTCACGCTGTAGAGAAGAAGAGTGGCTATCGATGGCGACATGGCGATGCAGTTTCTATAGGAATGATTTTTGCAGCAGAGTTAGCATTTGAATTGAAGATGTTGAGCGCAGCTGAATTGCAACTACATCATGACGTATTAAACCTGCTTAATCTCCCTACTGCATATTCTGCGTCAAAACTGGAAGACCTAATACCAATAATGACGCTTGATAAAAAAGCAAAGGGTGGTTACCTGAGATTTGTTTTACTTAATGGAATTGGACAGCCACAATTTTTGACGAACCCATCATCCGATAGTCTTACGGCTGCTTTCGCGAGATTGGATGCAAAATGAGTAAAATGCAAAAAGTGTTAATCCTCAATGGACCAAATTTAGGTAGGCTCGGTTCAAGAGAGCCGGAAATCTATGGAAATACAACTTTTGCCCAATTAAGTGACAACTGTATTTCTGAGGCACTGAAACTAGGAATGGAAGCTGATGTTAGGCAAACTGATGATGAATCAGAACTCATTTCTTGGATACACAAAGCAGTAGATGATGCATTACCAATCATCATTAATGCAGCAGCTTTCACGCACTATTCTTATGCTTTGCGTGATGCTTTAGCACAAGCAACACAGCCAGTTATAGAGGTACATCTATCTAATCCAGCGGCTCGGGAACATTTTAGACACACAAGCGTGATTGCTGCGGTATGTCAGGGTTCAATATCTGGGTTTGGAACGGATTCATATCTATTAGCACTTCAGGCATTGGCTAGTATTCGCAGCCGAAATTCATAAAAGGGGAGATGTTTTGGCTACAACTAATGATTTAAAGAATGGTATGGTGCTTAACTTAGAAGGTCAGCTTTGGTCGGTCATCGAGTTTCAACACGTGAAGCCAGGAAAAGGTGGAGCTTTCGTCCGAACCAAACTGCGTCAAGTATTAACTGGAAAAGTAGTTGATAAAACTTTTAACGCTGGCGTAAAGATAGATACGGCACAGGTAGACAAGCGGGAAATGCAGTACCTATATCGAGATGGTGATTCTTGGGTATTTATGGATCAAACCAATTACGATCAAATCCCCATCGCAAATGCAGTTGTTGGCGATGCTGCTGATTACTTGCTAGAAAATCAAGACGTTATTGTGGCACTTCATGAGGGCGAACCATTGTTTATTGAAATGCCTGCAAATGTTGAATTAGTGATTGAATACACCGAACCTGGTCTGCAAGGAGATCGATCATCTGGTGGCACAAAACCTGCTCGAATAGAAACTGGTGCAGAGATTCAGGTGCCACTTTTTATTGAAATTGGAGAAAAAGTAAGAGTCGATACTCGTGACGGTTCTTACTTGGGCCGAGCATAAATGTCTGCACGACATAAGGCGCGAAAGCGCGCTCTGGATGTGCTTTACGAATCAGAAATAAAGAACCTTCCAATTTCAGAGATATGGCAGCAGCGAACAACTGAAGAGGGCACGACCACGAATCCCTATACCGAGCAATTGGTTTTAGGAATTTCCCTAAATCTTGATGCAATTGATCAAAAAATCACTCAGGTAAGTACGGGTTGGCGACTTGAACGAATGAGTCCGGTTGATCGGTCATTGATTCGAATTGCAGCTTACGAAATTCTGTTTCGCGCAGATGTAGACATTGCAGTTGCTATTAATGAGTCTGTACTTCTTGCAAAGGAAATAAGTAGCGAAGAAGCGCCCAGCTTTATCAATGGTGTACTGGGAGCAATCGCAAGACTCCCTGAAGCAACTAAACGCTCTGCAGTTTAGAATACGAGACCTGCCCCTGTGGTGGAATTGGCAGACACAGTGGACTCAAAATCCACCGCCCGCAAGGGCATAGCGGTTCAAGTCCGCTCAGGGGTACCAATTCAAGGAAGTTGCTATGAAGATTCTCATCGCTGAAGATGAATCATTAATCCGCCTTGATTTAAGTGAGACACTAACTAATTTGGGTTTTGAGATTGTTGCTGACGTTGCAAATGGGAAAGATGCAGTAGTTCAGACTTTACAGTTAAAACCCGAAGTGGTTCTTTTGGATGTAAAGATGCCAGTAATGGACGGATTAACAGCAGCCGAATCCTTGATAAAAGAGGGTTATTGCTGCATTTTGATAACTGCATTTAGTTCACCTGAAGTTGTAAATCGGGCAACTGAAATCGGTGTTGATGGTTACATCATAAAACCCTGGCGGGCTGAAAGCCTTCGTCCAGCTATCGAGATTGGTTATGGTCAATTTTTGCGACGAAATAAATTGGAAACTACCATTGCCAATCAAGAACGAGAAATGGCGGAACACAAAGTAATTGATCGTGCGCGGGCAATAATTATTAGTAAATATCAGTTAACAGAAGCTGAGGCATTTAAGGTTATGCAACGCGCAGCCATGGATGGTAGAAAACCAATGATTGACATCGCGCAATCAATTATTGAATCAAATTAGTTACCGCTTCAAGAAACAGATAACTTGACCGCTTGAAGTGAGCTTGCCCTGGTCATTATGAATTTCTACCTGGTAAGTCGCAAGACTGCGTCCGCTGTGAATGAGAATTGCTTTACCGGTAACTGTTCCATTTTTTGCAGCAGCATGGTGCGTCATTTGCACTTGCACCCCAACTGCAATTTCACCAGGGTTTACAACGAACAAAGAAGCGATTGACGCTAAGGATTCTGCAAGCACAGCATTCGCGCCGCCGTGAAGCAAGCCAAATGGTTGATTGTTTCCAGCCACTGGCATTTCACCTATACATAGATCTGCTGAAATATGTAAGAAATTTATACCCATCTTGGAATCTAAGCCAGGTATAGCAAGATCATTTAAGAGTCGAGCTCGTTCTGCTGGATCTTTTTGTGCGTGTAGTTTCGCTATGTCCATAGCCACAGCCTAGAATCTTTTCCACGATAACTCAAAAATAAGTGAGGAAGATTGCCGAATAGACCGAAATTACTCATCATTGATGGTCATTCTTTGGCTTATCGAGCTTTTCACGCTCTACCAGTAGATAAGTTTCACTCACCCCAGGGCATTCCGGTAAATGCGGTGTACGGATTGTGCAGCATGCTGATAAATCTTCTAATGGAGCATAAACCAGAATATTTAGCAGTTTGTTTTGATGAGGGTCGAGATACTTTTCGGAAAAAGCTCTTTCCAAGTTACAAAGCAAACCGAGCAAAATCTCCTGACGAATTTAGAGCTCAGGTTTCACTGATTAGAAATATGATTGATTCTTTTGGCATAACGTCATTTAGTGATTCCCAGTATGAAGCTGATGATTTAATTGCAACACTAACGAAAAAATCAGCTGATGACAATTTAGATGTTTTGATTGTCACCTCCGATCGAGACTCATTTCAATTAATTTCTGATAGCGTGAATGTGCTTTATCCTAAAAAAGGTCTTTCGGATGTTGTGATTATGAATAGAAAAGAATTACAGGACAAATATGGTTTAAGTCCAGAACAATATCCAGATTTCGCAGCACTGCGCGGCGACCCAAGCGATAACCTACCTGGAATTCCAGGAGTGGGAGAAAAAACTGCTCTCGCTTGGATTCAAAAGTATGGGTCCTTGGATAACTTGATTGAAAGTAAAGATGAGATACCAGGTAAAGTCGGCGAATCATTAAGAGCAAATATTGAAGTGATTCGGACCAATCTTTCACTCACTCATCTAGTTTCAAATGTTGCATTGCATTCCAGCGTAACTGATCTTAAATGGGAACCTGGTAGAGCGAACCAGGCATTGATTTATTGCACAGAACTAGGATTTAAATCCTTGCTACCAAGATTAAAGAGTCTATTAGGCGACAGTGAACTTGGAACAAAAGAAGACAAGCCCAAGAAATTGTCACCAAAGTCAGTTTTGATTTTGGATGATACTCGGGCTTTCATACTTAAACCATCAGGATTTCAAACAATAGAGTATAAGAGTATTTCTGAATTAGAGAAAATACTTAAGGATTTAGCTGACCTTGAAGATGCCATAGTATCCGATTTGAAGTTTATTGCACGTAGGTTTTTAGAACTTGACGGAAGATTAAGTAAAGAACAGTCGACACGTTTGCTCGATATTTTGGTACTTGAGTATTTATCAAATCCTGGAACAAGACCCCAACTAGAAGATCTGATGCATACCGCTGAAACTGGCCAACTTTTTTCCGAAAGTGGTAACGAAAATGAAATCTGTAGCGTAATTTCTAGCAACTTTCATAAACTCTCAAATGTGCCTGAATTCACAGCAGTTTTGGAGTTATACAAGAACTTGGAGTCAGCTGTTACTTTAGTTTTAGCAGAAATGGAACACAACGGAATAGCGATTGACAGTATTTCCCTTAAAGAAATGATTGACATCAAGGCGCAAGAACAGCTCAGATTAGAGGTTTTAGGGTATGAAGTTCAGGGTAGAGAATTTAATTTTGGTTCGCCGAAACAGTTGCAGGATGTCTTGTTTGTCGAACGAGGGTTATCGAAGACTAAAAAAACAAAGACCGGGTACACAACTGATGCTGATGCATTAGTCACTTTGATTGAAAAGCATCCTGACGATGACCTTTTACCTATTATTCAAGAGTGGCGCGAAACTTCAAAGATCCGACAAATGCTCATTTCTTTATTGGAAGCAACACAGGCTGGTCGTATACACACAACTTTCATGCAGACGATTGCTGCAACTGGAAGATTAAGTAGCACTAAACCCAATTTGCAGAATGTCCCTGTTCGCACTGAGGCTGGAAAAGCTATTAGAGGATTGTTTGTATCAAATCCACCCTATGGGAATCTAATAACTGCGGATTATTCTCAAATTGAACTGCGAGTTATGGCACATCTAGCAAAAGATTCTGCTCTTATCGCTGCCTTCGAATCAGGTGAGGATTTGCATAAATCTGTTGCTTCACAGATATTTGATTTGCCGATTTCAGAAATAACACCTGAGATACGCAATCAGATTAAAGCAGTTTCATATGGTTTAGCCTACGGTTTATCAGCATATGGTTTATCCCAAGGTTTACGTATAGATGTATCGGATGCAGATAAATTGATGAGTAAGTTTTTTGAAAGATTCGATGGAGTTAGAAGATATCTAAAAGAGATAGTTGAACAGGCACGACAAAATGGATATACAGAATCAATTTTAGGAAGACGCAGGTATCTACCTGAGCTCAATCATGAAAATAGGTTTAGACGAGAAATAGCTGAACGAGCCGCACTAAATGCACCCATACAGGGTTCAGCTGCGGACATTATTAAGTTAGCTATGATTAATTTAAATGAAGCAATAATCAAACAAAATCTGAAAGCAAGATTGCTATTGCAAGTTCATGATGAATTGGTTCTAGAAACTGATGATGAGCATCTAGAAGAAGTGAAATCATTAACCAAGAACATTATGGAAAATGTTATAAAACTGTCAGTGCCACTTGATGTATCGGTTGGTAGTGGAGTTAATTGGTTAGCCGCGGCGCACTGACCTAGAGTAAAAAACCAATATTGATTTTACCCATCGCAATCTTCGGGTTAATCGCTTTCCAAGCGAACGTTTAACTTTTATGAGATTGAAGCTTGTAGGTCGATACCCATTTCGAAGCATCCAGTCAATAAATTGATTTTCTATTATCTCAACCTCACTTGGAAGTAAAGTGTCCTTCCATGCTCCAGGTCGCCCATCAGTAATGTGATTGACGGTCAACCTTGTTTGCTGGCGCACGGAGTAATCTTCTCGAACAGACTGTGAACGCTCTCGCTGTTTGTTTATATCTAAATCATCGGCCAGTTGATTAACCCAGTCTTCACTCACTTCAATTTGTAGAAAGTTAGCCAAACTCTTAATAAGTTTTGGTAAATCATCTACAAAATCTTCATAAAAGCCACACCAGACCGTTGGCATTTTGGGATAAAGTAGCGATCCAATTCTTTCTTTTTTTGCAAAATCTTTGACAAACTCTTCTCTACTTGGATCATTACTTGATAATCTTCCTTTGCGAATCAAACTGGCTACTGCATCTCTGGGGTCTCTTGCCGTGTAGATGTATCTTGCACCCTGCCTGGGTAACTGATCTCGAACTGCCTTTGAGACGGTGTGCATCTTGGTGAGAATAATTTTCGGCGAATTAGCCAAATTGGCAATCTCATCAATGGGCACCCCAATGCCTGTTTGAGGCTCGGTGACTGTAATCTCGTTTTTCAGTTCAAGCAAAGCTCTGGTGACTTGAAAAGTAAGCGTGCTACCCGAACGACGCATTCCACAAACAATGACAAACACGACCTCATCGTAGGGCTAAAGTCTTTAGCGGGTAGGCTTTGGCACTACTTCAATTAGCCGAGTCAGACCGAGGACTCGCACTGGTGATTCACCCTAAACGAAGTATCCCTACGACGTAACTGTCCCTACGAGAGTTGTTTATGACTGTTTCTGCCTCAACCCCAAATATTGCCGTTAATGATGTTGGTAGCGCTGAAGATTTTCTAGCCGCGATAGATTCAACTATTAAGTATTTTAATGATGGTGATCTAGTAGCTGGCACTGTTGTAAAAGTTGATCGAGATGAAGTATTGCTGGATGTTGGATACAAAACCGAAGGCGTTATTCCTGCACGTGAGTTATCGATTCGTCAAGATGTAGATCCAACTGACCTTGTCAAAATTGGCGATACCATCGAAGCATTAGTTGTTACTAAAGAAGATAAAGACGGTAGATTAATTCTTTCCAAAAAACGAGCTCAACACGAAAAGGCTTGGGGCACGATTGAAGCAATAAAAGCTCAAGATGGAATTGTTCGAGGAATAGTTATTGAAGTTGTTAAGGGCGGTTTGATTGTAGATATTGGTCTTCGAGGCTTCTTGCCAGCATCTCTAGTTGAGATGCGTAGAGTTAGAGACCTTGCGCCTTATATTGGTAAAGATATTGAAGCAAAAATCATTGAGTTAGACAAAAATAGAAACAACGTAGTTTTATCACGACGCGCATTTTTAGAAGCAACTCAATCAGAAGTAAGAAGCACCTTCCTGAATAATTTGGAAAAGGGACAGATACGAACAGGTGTGGTATCAAGCATTGTTAATTTTGGGGCATTTGTTGACCTCGGTGGTGTTGATGGCCTAGTGCACGTATCGGAACTTTCCTGGCACCATATTGATCACCCAAATGAAGTTGTTGAAGTAGGCACCGAAGTTACTGTTGAAGTTCTTGAAGTTGATATGGAACGAGAACGAGTATCACTATCGCTTAAGAGCACGCACGAAGATCCTTGGCAAGCCTTTGCTCGTCAGCACGGGATTGGCCAAGTTGTTCCTGGAGTTGTAACAAAACTTGTGCCATTTGGAGCGTTTGTTCAGGTTGCCGAAGGTATTGAAGGACTTGTTCACATTAGCGAACTTGCTGAGCAACATGTAGAAATACCGGAACAAGTTGTTCAAGTAGGACAAAAGGTGACGGTTAAAGTTATTGATATAGATCTTGAGCGTCGTCGGGTGAGCTTGAGTATGAAACAATCATCGGATACCAGTTCAGGTGAAGTTCAGGATGCATTTGATCCTTACGCTTATGGAATGCCTCCATCATTTGATGAAGCTGGTCGATACATTGGTCCAGACGGGTTTGATCCCGAAACTGGCGAATGGAAGAGTGGATTTGACGATCAAAGAATTGAGTGGGAACGTCAATACAACGAGGCCTTAGCTCGATGGGAAGCACACAAGGCTGAGTCCAAAAAGGCTGAATAAGTCATATTTGTCAAGGCGGTCTAACTGATGGCAGCAATCGCAATCAGTGGAGGAATTGGTACGGGTAAAAGTACCCTAATTCACTCGCTCAAAAAACGTGGATATACCGTAGTTCTTACTGACCAGCTGGCACAGGAATGCTTGAATCAACCTGAGATTATTGCCAAAGTGACGTCTAAATATCCGCAATTGCTGGGACTTGATCAGAAGAAACTACGTTCTTCTCTTGCTGAAATTGTGTTTACTGACACAAAAGAATTAGATTTTATAGAAAAATTGATTCACCCCTGTGTTCAACAAAAAATTACAGAAATTAAAAGAGATTTTCAGGGTGAATTCCTTTTCGTAGAAGTGCCCGTGCTAAGGGCTGTTACGAATTATGATTTTGTAGTGATTGTCGATAGTCCACAAGATGTTCGAATAGCACGCCTAATTGATCGTGGATTAGATATTGCTGATATTCAGAACAGGATTGCAAATCAACCGCAAGAAAATGACTTTCTCGCCATTGCAGATTTGATTTTTGATGGAACTATTTCGAATAGCAAATATGAAGAATCTGTTAGCAATCTGATTTCTAAGATTGAGTCAAGCATAAATGTCTAAATTGCCTGAAGAAGTTCGTGAGATACGTGAACTGCTAAATAACGTTCGGCGTGGAGAAAATTTTAAAGTTATTAGTGAACACAATCCTGCAGGTGACCAGCCTAAGGCGATTGCAGAAATGGTTAAGCAAATTGAATCGGGAATTGAAAACGTTGTTTTACTGGGAGCAACTGGAACTGGAAAGAGTGCTACAACAGCTTGGTTGATTGAAAAGTTGCAAAGACCTGCATTAATTATTGAGCCAAATCGAACTCTTGCTGCACAGATGGCTCAAGAGTTACGAGAAATGTTTCCAAACAACAAGGTTGAATACTTTGTTTCTTATTATGATTATTATCAACCTGAAGCATACATTCCACAAACAGATACTTTTATTGAAAAGGATGCCACGATTAATCAGGAAGTTGAGCGTCTTAGGCATTCAGCTACCAACTCACTGCTGACAAGAAGAGATGTCATTGTGGTCGCCTCAGTATCGTGTATTTATGGGCTTGGACATCCAGCAGAATATTTAAAACGTATGCTTTTTCTTGAAGTTGGTCAATCGATAAGTCGGGATACACTGCTTCGGAAGTTCGTGCAGATGCAATACACTCGAAATGACATTGGATTTGTCCGTGGTACTTTTAGAGTACGCGGCGATACTGTTGAGATAATCCCGATGTATGAAGAATTAGCAGTTCGAATTGAAATGTTTGGCGATGAACTTGATCGAATTTTGATCATGCATCCTATAACTGGCGAGGTAGTAAGCACGGATAATTTCGTAACTATTTTTCCAGCTTCGCATTATGTATCTGGCCCAGAAGAAACTAAGTTAGCAGTAAAAAAAATCAAAGATGAACTCGAAACTAGATTAACTGAGTTAAATTCTGCTGGGAAACTTTTAGAGGCTCAACGTCTGCAAATGCGTACAAATTTTGATTTAGAGATGATTCAAGAAATGGGAACATGCTCGGGTATTGAGAATTACTCCAGACATATGGATGGGCGTGAGCCAGGTTCAGCTCCGCACTGTCTTTTGGACTACTTCCCAGATGATTTCTTATTAGTTATTGATGAATCTCACGTAACGGTTCCACAAATTGGCGCTATGTACGAGGGCGATGCTTCACGAAAGCGAACATTGGTTGAACATGGATTTAGGCTTCCTTCAGCGCTTGACAACAGACCGCTTAAATTTCCAGAGTTCTTAGATCGAATAGGACAAACTGTCTACCTTTCAGCAACACCGGGACCATATGAATTGAACCTAGTTCAAGGTGATGTTGTTGAGCAGGTAATTCGCCCAACAGGTTTAGTAGATCCATTAGTAAGTGTGCGTCCTACAAAAGGGCAAATAGACGATTTGCTAAGTGAAATTAATTCGCGGTTATCTAAATCTGAGCGAGTATTAGTGACTACGCTAACCAAGCGCATGGCTGAAGAACTTACCGATTATCTTGGTGATCAAGGAATTACTGTTCGATACCTGCACTCCGACGTAAAGACACTTGAACGTGTAGCGCTTTTGCGCGGGCTTAGATTGGGAGAATTCGATGTATTGGTCGGAATCAATCTTCTTCGCGAAGGGTTGGATCTACCTGAAGTAAGTTTGGTAGCAATACTTGATGCTGATAAAGAAGGTTTTCTGAGAAGCGAGCGTTCTTTGATTCAAACAATTGGACGAGCTGCCAGGAATGTTTCCGGAGAAGTAATAATGTATGCAGATCGTTTAACAGATTCAATGAAATCGGCAATATCTGAAACTGCTCGAAGGAGGGAGTTACAAATTGAATTTAATCGACTGAATGGGATTGATCCAAAACCATTACGTAAAAAGATTTCAGACATTTCCGAAATGTTGGCTGCCGAGGAAGGCGAACTGGAAGTTCTTGCAACCCGTGTACCAAAGAGCAGGCGAAATAGTGAAATTACCAAGTTTGAGGATCTAGTAGATTTAGTAACGCGCCTTACTGAACAGATGCGAATAGCAGCAGAAGAACTACAATTTGAAATAGCAGCCAGCCTTCGTGATGAAATATCTGAATTGAAACGTGAGATAAGAACTTTGGAAGCTGCCGGTTTAGGTAAACTACAAGAGAAAGAAGCTAAGTGATTCCTGGATGGCTATGGGTTTTTACAATTGTTGTAGTAATTTTGGTTTATACCTTTGAATCTATTCATGCATTTCGACATCCACATACTGTTCCTTTTCGAGAAGCGATTACTTGGGTGTCTATCTATGTGGCATCCGCTCTCATTTTTGCTGTCGCTTTGTGGTTTTTCCAGGGTTCAGATTTAGGATTAGAATTTATTGCCGGTTACATTACTGAACTTAGCTTAAGCGTTGACAATTTATTTGTTTTTATCTTGATTATGGCTTCTTTTGCAGTTCCCAGTATGTATGTGCAGATGTTACTTCAATTAGGAATAGTTGGTGCATTAATTTTGAGATTCGCATTCATTCTTCTTGGAGCAGCTGCAATCGACCGATTCTCATGGATATTCTTTATTTTTGGTGGATTTTTGATTTTTACAGCGATAAAATTGATTACCAAAAAAGGTGAACCAGACAAAGCAGAAGATTCCGGATTAGTAAATTTCCTGGAAAAACGATTGCCAATCACTCCTGAATATCATGAAAAGAAATTTCTCGTTCGATTAAATGGTAAGCTATTTTTTACCCCGATGGTAATTGTTGTGATTTCTTTATTTATGACGGATATAGTTTTTGCTTTGGATAGTATTCCAGCGATTTTTGGTTTAACGTCTGAGCCGTATATTGTTTTTACGGCGAATGCTTTTGCTCTAATGGGCTTAAGGCAACTTTATTTTCTACTCGATGGCCTCCTAGATAGACTCGTTTATCTTTCTTATGGATTGGCTTTCATTTTGGCTTTTATTGGAGTGAAGTTAACTTTGCACGCATTCCATGAGCAAGGGTTTGATACTCCGGAGATTTCTACTCAAGTATCCTTATTGGTGATACTACTTACATTGTTAGTAACTGTAGTGACTTCGCTTCGTGCTACCAAGAAGTCTCGTGCATTTCCAGTTGCTATTGGCGAGGAGATTGAGGAAATTCGCCGTCTCCAAAATGAGAACAAAATGGATAATTGATGTTAGATAAGTTGATTATCCGTGGAGCGCGCGAACATAACCTAAAGAACATCGATTTAGAGTTACCGCGAGATCGGTTGATTGTGTTTACTGGATTGAGTGGTTCAGGTAAATCATCTTTAGCTTTTGACACGATTTTTGCTGAAGGTCAGCGTAGATATGTTGAATCTTTAAGTGCATATGCACGACAATTTTTGGGACAAATGGACAAACCAGATGTAGATTTTATTGAAGGTTTATCACCGGCGGTATCTATTGATCAAAAATCAACTAACCGAAATCCTCGCTCAACAGTTGGAACTATTACAGAAGTGCATGATTACTTGCGATTGTTGTTTGCCCGCACCGGGCAACCACATTGTCCAGATTGCGGACGCCCTATTTTGCGACAGTCAGCACAGCAAATAGTTGACCAGATTTTAGATTTGGATCCTGGATTAAAGTTCCTAGTGTTAGCACCTGTTGTAAAAGCTCGAAAGGGAGAGTTTGTAGATCTTCTCAGATCTTTGCAAGCACAGGGTTTTGCTCGTGCAAAAGTAGATGGAACTGTTTACGAATTAACCGATGTTCCAAAATTGAAAAAGCAGGATCAGCACACGATAGATTTAGTTGTCGATCGACTAAGTGTTCAACCTAGTTCACGCGTGCGAATAAATGATTCTGTTGAAACAGCACTCAAGTTGGGACATGGAAGTGTCGTTATTGAATTCCCAGATCACGAAAAGCCAAGCGTTCTATTTAGTGAACACTTAGCGTGTGCAGATTGTGGAATTAGTTATGACCAGTTGGAACCACGATCGTTCTCTTTCAACTCACCATTTGGTGCATGTACTGAATGTTCTGGTCTAGGAATTCAGATGGTAGTAGATGAACAATTAATAATAAATGATTCTGAGCTATCACTTTCTGAAGGTGTGATCACTCCTTGGTCAAGTGGAATGATGGCAGATTTTTACCAAAAGGTTCTTTTCACACTAGCCGAAGATTACTCAATTGATTTTTATGCACCTTGGCACTCGCTCCCTGCAAAATTTCGACGGATAGTTATGCAAGGAACTGGAGAAGAATTAACTGTTAAGTACAAGAACCGACAGGGAAAAGCTAGGAGTTTTAATACAGTTTTCGAAGGCGTAATCCCGTATCTTCAACGAAGACATCTTGAAGCAGAATCTGATTCATCTAGAGATAGATTTGCTGGGTATATGAGGGAGCATCCTTGCTACGCCTGTAATGGAACTCGACTTAAACCATTAATCCTCGCGGTTAAATTGCACAAGAAATCCATTGCTGATTTATCAGCTATGTCTATTGGAGAGTTAAAGTTTTGGATAGATGGTCTTAAACTTTCCAAAAAAGAAGCATTGATTGGTGCTCGAGTATTGAAAGAAATTCAAGAGCGATTGCAGTTTTTGCTAGACGTTGGACTTGATTATTTGAGTTTAGACCGAGCAGCTGGTTCGCTTAGCGGTGGCGAAGCGCAACGTATCAGATTGGCCACTCAAATTGGTGCAGGATTAGTCGGAGTACTTTACGTACTAGATGAGCCTAGTATCGGATTACATCAAAGAGACAATGAACGCTTGATTTCAACTTTACTCAGATTAAGAGATTTGGGAAACACTTTAATTGTGGTTGAGCATGATGAAGACACAATTCGTGCCGCTGATTGGATTGTAGATATTGGGCCTGGTGCTGGTGAATACGGCGGCAAAGTTGTGCATTCGGGAAATCTTGATGATTTATTAGTTAATGATAAGTCCGAAACAGGGCGATACCTATCCCGAAAAAAATTAATTACCACACCTAAAATTCGCCGTGAAATTGATGCTGAACGAAAGATTTCAGTAATTGAAGCGCAAGAACATAATTTAAAGAAAATTAATGTTGATTTTCCACTTGGAGCGCTTGTCTGTGTTACTGGAGTTAGTGGTAGTGGTAAAAGCACTCTCGTAAACGATGTCCTTCATGCGGCGTTATCGAAAGAGATCAATGGTTCTACATTGGTCCCTGGCAAACACCGCAAGATTGAAGGGATGAGCCAGATTGATAAAGTGGTTCACGTTGATCAAAGCCCAATTGGCAGAACTCCTAGATCTAATCCAGCAACCTATACAGGAGTTTTTGACTCGATTAGAAAACTATTCGCCGAGACAGAAGAGGCAAAGATTCGAGGTTATCAACCAGGGAGATTTTCCTTTAACGTTAAGGGCGGTAGGTGTGAGTCTTGTTCTGGTGATGGCACGATTCGAATTGAGATGAATTTCTTGCCCGATGTTTATGTGCCGTGTGAAATTTGTAATGGTAAACGGTACAACCGAGAAACACTTGAAGTGTTGTACCGGGGTAAGTCCATTTCTGATGTACTTGAGATGTCAATTGGGCATGCCTTTGAGTTTTTCGAAAAGATTCCATCAATTAGTCGTCACCTCAAAACACTGCTGGATGTTGGACTGGGATATGTACGACTTGGACAAAGTGCGCCGACGTTATCTGGTGGCGAAGCACAACGTGTCAAGCTTGCAACGGAATTACAACGAAGATCAACTGGAAAATCATTTTATGTTTTGGATGAACCTACAACTGGGCTACATTTTGAAGATGTTCGAAAACTGCTAGAGGTGCTCAATCGTTTAGTTCATCAAGGAAATACCGTCGTTGTGATTGAGCATAACCTAGATGTAATCCGCGTAAGCGATTGGTTGATAGACCTGGGTCCAGAGGGTGGCGCAAAAGGTGGAGAGGTAGTTGCTATCGGCACTCCCGAACAAGTGGCAAGAAATTCTAAAAGCCACACGGGTAAATTTTTGGCTATGGCACTAAAGTCTCATTGACATGCAGCGATACTCCTGGCAACCTGAGACTGGAAATATTCCTACAGGAGCTGGTGTTTACCGCTTCTCAATTAAGGACAAGGATGTCGAATCCGTTCTATATGTTGGTAAGGCAAAGAATCTTAGGTCGAGATTAACTTCTTACTTTCAAAACCCTGAAACTTTGGCTACCCGCACGGTTAAGATGCTTGCACAGGCAAATCAAGTTTCTTGGACTCTTGTAAACAATGAAGTTGAGGCTTTACAGCTAGAGCATTCACTAATTCAAGAGTTTAAGCCCCGATACAATATTCGTTTTCGCGATGATAAGTCCTATCCACTTATCTGCATTACTACTAAAGAGAATGTGCCACGTATATTCTCCACGCGCCGCCGCGGAATACCAGGTGCACGCTATTTTGGACCCTACCCAAATTCAGGTGAAGTCAGAATTGCCATAGATTCATTGACCAAGGTGTTTCCAGTTCGGTCTTGCTCCCAGCCGGTATTTCGAAATCATCAGAGAGAAAATAGAGCATGTCTACTAGGTCACATTGGTAGATGTTCCGCACCATGCTTGATTGAAACGAATCCAGACGAACATCCTAGCCACGTGCAAAATTTAGTCTCATTCCTAGATGGCGGTCATAGTCAAGTTTTATCTGATTTACATAAACGCATGGAAACTGCAAGTATCGAAGAGCGCTTTGAGGATGCCGCTAAATATCGAGATCAAATTTCTGCAATTGAGGCGATCCTACAAAAAAGTTCAGTCTCAATTGAACGGGACTTGTCTGCAGATTTCGTCGGGATTGCATTCACTAATTTAGATTTAGTGGCATCTATTCTTCAACTTAGAAATGGTCGAATTGTGGGTGAAGAAAAGGTAATGGCAGACTTAGTGACTGATGAAAGTTTGTTAGATGTAGTCAATGAGTTACTTTTAACAAGATATCAAAAAAACGAAAATTCACCCAAAGAGATATATGTTTCAGGTATTGTGGAAAGCTTTGGCACGGTGTCTGAAGTACTTTCGCATATTCTGCAAAAGAAAGTGACGATTTCAATACCGATTCGAGGCGAGAAATCTAAAATAGGTGAATTAGCAAGAAAAAATGCAGAATCTGCATTAGCGACAATTCAAAAGAGTGTTTTATCTGATTTAAATAGTAGAAGTAAAGCTCTACAGGATCTAGCAAGTGAACTTAAGTTACCATCACCACCGTTAAGAATTGAATGTATTGACGTATCGCATCTTCAAGGAACCAGTCGCGTTGCTGCTGTTGTGGTTTTTGAAGATGGATTACCTGTACCAAGCGAGTACCGCTCGTACATACTTCAAAACCCAGGAGACGATCTTGCTGGAATCCGCGAAGTAATGACTAGGCGAGTTGAGCGATACCAGGAACGTAAAGGTAGATATCCAATTGGGTTACTTGTGATAGATGGTGGACCATGGCAAGCACACGCTGCAAAACAGATATTAGATGAAAATAGCATTCAAATTCCAATCGTTGGACTTGCAAAAAGACTAGAAGAGATTTGGTATCCGGCAGGCAAGCAACCATTGGTTTTGCCTAGAGATTCATCTGCATTGTACTTACTACAGCAATTGCGAGACGAAACACATAGAAGAGCTGTTTCTCATCATCGCAAACGAAGATCTCGCGCCGCGGTGTCGAGTGTTTTGGATGAAATTGAAGGAATTGGTCCAGAGAAACGAAAGTTACTACTTAAACACTTTGGCGGCGCTCAAGGTTTACGCGCTGCAAGTGTTAACGATATCGCAGCAGTTAAGGGGATAGGCATAAAATTGGCACAAGATATTTTCGCAGAACTGCACCCAACTGATGTTAATCTGACAAAATTAAGCTATGAAGGCAGTTAAATGAGAATTGTTTTTCTAACCGGTATGTCTGGAGCTGGTCGCTCGACAGCAGCTAAAGCTCTTGAAGACGAAGGTTTTCATGTGATGGACAACCTGCCTCCAAGCTTGGTTCATGAAGCGCTTACTGCACTTACGCCTCGAATCAATAAAGCAGCCATTGTTTTAGATATTCGAGCAGGATCGCTAACTGAGATGGAAAAAACCCTTGCGGACCTTAAATCGAGAAATCTTGATATCGCTACTGTCTTTTTAGATGCTGACAATTCGGAGTTAGTGCAAAGGTTTGAAGGCAGCCGTAGGCCGCATCCACTTCAAAAGCAGTCAGGCTTATTAGCTGCAATAGAACAAGAGCGCGAGTTATTGGGCAACGTCAGAGGTAGCGTGGATTTAATCATCGACACCACTGCATTGTCACCTCACGATTTAAGAAGAAGAGTAAGCATTGCATTTGGAAACGAAGAAAGGGTGCAGGTTGTAATTAGTTTGGTTTCCTTTGGCTTTAAACGCGGTGTGCCAATTGATGCTGACCTAGTGTTTGATGCTCGATTTTTACCCAATCCGCACTGGGAGAGTGAGCTTCGAGCATTAGATGGCAGAGATGCGCCAGTTAATGATTTTGTGATGAGTAGTCCTAACAGCGCTAAGTACTTAGCAGCAATCCAAGAAGTAGTAAACATTGTTACTGAGGGCTATCTTCGAGATGGCAAAAGGTATTTGACAGTTGCGGTAGGTTGCACTGGTGGCAGGCACAGATCGGTTGCGTTGGTTGAAAATCTCTCTTCGAGATTAGTAAAACCAGAAGTGGAGACATTTATCCACCATCGCGATTGCGATCGAGAATAAAGAAGGGTAGAGGCTTTTCAGAATGGCAATGACCTCGTCAGTTAAGGATGAGTTAGCTCGCTTAGCTATATCAAAAACATCTAATCGAAAAGCAGAGGTGACTTCGGTACTCCGATATGCGGGATCATTGCATATTGTAAAAGGTTCAATCGTAGTTGAGGCAGAGTTAGATAGCGGAGCAACCGCTAGAAGATTGCGTCAGGATATTTTTGATTTGTACAAGCATGAAGCAGAATTAAGCACAGTTTCCGGAGGATCACTCAAGAAAAATACTCGATATATTGTTCGAGTTACCGGGGCTGGTGAAGCTTTAGCTCGCCAAACTGGTTTAGTGGACACCAATTTACGTCCCATTCGCGGACTGCCAGCAACTATCGTGAATGGTGATATCTCAGATTGTGAAGCAGTTTGGCGCGGTGCATTTTTAGCCAGAGGATCATTAACGGAACCCGGCCGATCATCATCTTTAGAAATTGCATGTCCGGGACCAGAAGCAGCACTTGCTTTGGTGGGTGCTGCGCGTCGGTTAGGTATTGCATCCAGAGCAAGGGAAGTAAGGTCGGTAGATCGGGTAGTGATTCGAGATGGTGATGCGATAAGTGCAATGCTTACTCGAATCGGAGCTCATGCTGCGGTTACTGTTTGGGAAGAGCGCAGAGTGCGTCGCGAGGTTAGAGCAGCTGCAAATCGACTCGCTAATTTTGATGATGCAAATATGCGCCGCTCTGCGAGAGCTGCGGTAGCTGCCGGAGCAAGAGTCAATCGTGCGTTAGAAATTTTAGGCACCGATATTCCGGATCATTTGCTATCCGCAGGCAGATTACGACTAGACCATCCGCAAGCAAGTTTGGAAGAGTTAGGTGGTTTAGCTGTTCCGCCACTAACGAAAGATGCTGTTGCTGGTCGCATTCGAAGGTTACTTGCAATGGCGGATAAGCGAGCGCGAGATTTGGGCATACCTGATACGGAATCAGCAGTTAGTCAAGAGATTTTGGAAATGGATTAATTGGGTAAATTAGATGCGGTAAGGTTTACACAAAGTTCTTAGGAGAAAAGATGACTGTTCGTGTTGGTATTAATGGGTTTGGACGCATCGGTAGAAATTATCTTCGAGCCTTGCAGGACCAAACTAAGAACGGTGTCCTTGTAGGGCAGGAGTGGTTATCGCCACAAGATATTGAGATTGTGGCGATTAATGACTTATCTGATACCAAGACACTTGCTCATTTACTTAAGTATGACAGTACTCTAGGTCGATTTGCGGGAACAGTTAGTCACTCTGAAGAGGAGTTGTTAATCAATAACAAAGCGGTAAAGGTTTTCAAAGAGAAAGATCCCGCAGACATTCCCTGGGGTAAATTAGCGGTCGACATTGTTATTGAGAGCACAGGAATTTTTGTAAACGAGCTCGCCCGAAAACATATCTCAGCGGGTGCAAAAAAAGTACTAATTTCTGCTCCAGCAAAAAATGAAGACATCACGATAGTTATTGGCGTTAATGATCATTTGTACCAATCAGAAAATCACTCTGTTATTAGTAATGCATCATGCACAACCAATTGCTTAGCTCCGATGGCAAAGGTTCTTCATCAGGAATTTGGAATTGTCCGGGGATTAATGACCACAATTCATGCCTACACAAATGATCAGCGAGTATTGGATTTCGCACACAGTGATCTAAGGCGAGCTCGGGCAGCTGCGCTTAACATGATTCCAACTACAACAGGTGCTGCAAAAGCAATCTCGCTTGTGTTACCAGAACTTAAGGGAAAATTAGATGGTTACGCGATGCGGGTACCAGTTCCTACCGGAAGTGCTACTGACTTGACAGTTAATTTAGATAAAAGGGCAACTATTGAAGATTTGAATTCAGCATTAAAACAAGCAGCAGAGGGGAGTTTAAAAGGTGTACTTTCATATATGACAGACCCTATTGTCAGTACCGATATCGTAACTGATCCGCACTCTTCAATTATTGATGCTGCTCTAACTAATGTTTTAGATGATATGGCCAAAGTTGTATCCTGGTACGACAATGAATGGGGCTATAGCAATCGTTTAGTTGATCTAACTAGGTTAGTTGCTGCCAAACATTAATATGCGTACTTTGGATTCCATTTCTTTTGCGGGCAAGCACGTGCTGTTACGTGCTGATTTCAATGTTCCAATTGAGTCAGGTGAAATTTCAGATGATGGGCGAATTCAAGCAGCTATACCAACACTTTCAGAGATACTAAATCAAAAT
>Ga0169931_10000330_pt1 | contig 77927 bp, 74 predicted proteins | sample Kivu_15m_20L_FD_129675 | JGI IMG/M metagenome (GOLD analysis project Ga0169931, IMG submission 129675) | Freshwater microbial communities from Lake Kivu, Western Province, Rwanda to study Microbial Dark Matter (Phase II) - Kivu_15m_20L... | ecosystem: Environmental > Aquatic > Freshwater > Lake... | reverse complement strand
GGCTTCTGCCCACTTCACGTAGTCAGGAATGCCACCACCAAGATTCACTTCGCTGTAACGCTCGCCATAGAACATTTCCTGCCACTGACGCACCATGCCGAGGTATGAGTTGTTCAAGATGCCAATTTTCACCGGAATGTTCTCAGTTGATGCAGTGATCAACTCTTGCGCTGTCATCTGGAAACAACCGTCTCCATCGATTGCCCACACGGTGCGATCAGGACGTCCGACCTTGGCGCCGATTGCTGCAGGAACAGAGAAACCCATCGTGCCGAGTCCACCTGAGTTCACCCAGGTGTATGGCTCGGTGAAGTTCCAGTACTGGCTGGTCCACATTTGATGCTGACCAACACCGCTACACACGATGGTTCCTTCGGGCGCGCCATCGCGAATCTTCTCGAGGCAGAACTGCGGCTTCAACGCACCGCCAAGTTCCATCTTCTCGTAATGCAATGGGAACTGTTCCTGCCAGCCGCTGACACGGCTGCGCCACGCGGAGATGTCGACTTGCTTGTCGCCTCCATCGAGCAACTCGCGGATGGCCTTCAGAATTTCGATGACAACCAAGCGGCAGTCACCAACGATCGGAACGTCAGGACGACGCACCTTGCCTTGTTCGGCTGGGTCGATGTCGACATGAATGATCTTTGCTTCTGGTGCGAATGCCGCGACCTTGCCGGTGACGCGGTCGTCGAAACGTGCACCCAGCGCGATGAGCAAGTCGCTCTTTTGCATCGCGGTGACTGCGGTTGCATTGCCGTGCATGCCAGGCATGCCGAGGCACAACGGATGATCGTCGGGGAATGCGCCACGTGCCATGAGCGTGGTGACAACTGGAATTTGGGTGAGCTCAGCAAGCTCGCGCACAACTTCAGCGGCACGTGCCTTCAACACTCCACCGCCGAGATACAAAAGTGGACGCTCTGATTGCAAGATGAGCTTTGCGGCTTCCTTGACCATGCGCGGGTGACCCTTTGTGTTCGGCTTGTAGCCAGGCATCGAGTCAGACACTTCGTCATCACTTGGCCAATGCCATGTCATGGTGTTTTGCAGAACATCTTTTGGAAGATCGACGAGCACTGGGCCAGGACGACCAGTGGTGGCGATGTGAAATGCCTGACGAATGGCCATCGGAATGTCTTCGGCGCGCATGACCAATTCGTTGTGCTTGGTGACGCTGCGCGTGATTCCGACTGTGTCGCACTCTTGGAATGCGTCTGTGCCAATCGCTGAGGTCGACACCTGACCGGTGATGCACACCATCGGCACTGAGTCCATGTATGCATCGCACAACGGGGTGACCATGTTCGTTGCTGCTGGTCCACTCGTGACCATGGCAACCCCAGGGCGACCGGTGACGTGTGCATAACCCTCGGCCATGTGACCGGCACCTTGTTCGTGGCGCACCAGAATGTGGCGAATGCTCGATGTGAGCAACGGGTCGTAGGCCGGCAGGATGCAACCTCCGGGTAAGCCGAACATGACCTCGACGCTCTCTTTTTCAAGAGCGCGAATCAGGGCTTGTGCTCCGGTGAGTGTCTCTTTTCCTGACATGTTGTGTCTCCTCGGGTGGGCTGTGAAGTCTGGGGTGGATTCGGGGAAATTCGTGGGCAATAAATGAAAAAACCTCCCGACTGGGAGGTTTTGAGCGCGCACGGCAAAGGCCGGCGCGCTACACGATTACTACTACGAGTGCTGAGAGTGAAGCCTGGGCGGTCATCGCCATGAAGTCTGCCACCAGTCGGAACCGCTTCGCAACCCCCAATTTGCGCCTAGCCTGCTCACGTGACTTCCCCGCGCAACATCGCCCCCGCCGACGGCAAACTCGGCGTCCTGGTCGTCGGCCTCGGCGCCGTGTCCACCACCCTCATTGCTGGCGTCGAGCTGGCCAAGCGGGGCATGGCTCTTCCCATCGGCTCGCTTGCCCAGATGGGCACCATCCGCCTTGGCAAGCGCACCGAGGATCGCAGCCCGCTCATTCGTGACTTCGTGCCGCTCGCCGGTCTCGAGGACATCGTGTGGGGCACGTGGGACGTGTTCCCCGATGATGCCTATGTCGCTGCATCGCGCGCTGGCGTGCTCGAGCAGGGCAAGCACATCGAGTCGATATCTGACGTGTTGCGCGATGTGCGCCCCATGAAGGCCGCATTCGAGCGCAAGTACGCTCGCAACCTCGACGGCGAGCACGTGATGGTCGCCTCTGGCAAGCGCGCGATGCTCGAAGGTATTCGCGCCGGCATCAACAAGTTCCGTGACGAGAACAAAGTCGAGCGTGTCGTCATGATCTGGTGCGCAAGCACGGAAATCTTCATCGAACCAGGCAAGGCGCATCTCGACATCGAGTCGCTTGAAAAAGCGATTGATGCAAACGACGACACCATCTCACCCGCCATGTTGTACGCGTATGCAGCAATTCTCGAAGGTGTGCCGTTCGCCAACGGTGCACCGAACTTGGCCGTCGACGCGCCCGCACTTCGTCAGCTCGCCACTGACAGAAACGTTGCTATCAGCGGCAAAGACTTCAAGACGGGTCAGACACTCATGAAGACCGTTCTTGCGCCGATGTTGAAGGCTCGCATGCTTGGTTTATCTGGTTGGTACAGCACCAACATTCTCGGCAACCGTGACGGCGAAGTGCTTGACGCACCAGAGAACTTCAAGACCAAGGAAGAGTCGAAGCTCGGCGTGCTCGACACAATTCTCGAGCCGTCACGCAACAAAGAGTTGTACGGCGACATCTTCCACAAGGTCAGCATCAACTACTACCCGCCACGTGGCGACAACAAAGAGGGTTGGGACAACATCGACATCTTCGGCTGGATGGGCTACCCCATGCAGATCAAGGTGAACTTCCTCTGCCGCGACAGCATTCTCGCCGCACCTCTCGCACTCGACTTGGTGCTGTTTAGCGACTTGGCACAACGCGCCGGTCTCGGCGGCATTCAAGAGTGGTTGTCGTTCTATTACAAGAGCCCACAAGTGGCACCCGGCCTCTACCCCGAGCATGACTTGTTCATTCAGCTCACCAAGTTGAAGAACACCTTGCGCTGGATGATGGGTGAGGACCAGATCACGCACCTGGGCCGCGAGTACTACGACGAGCAGTGAGCGAAGCGACCCAACCGACACCTGTCAAAAAGGCACTCGGCTTCTTCTTTGACGCCCTGTGCGTGCTCACCTTCGTGGTGATTGGCACACGAAACCATGACACCGACACCGGAGTGTCCGGTGTTCTGTACGTAGCTGCACCCTTCTGGATTGCGATGGTGCTTGGCTGGTTCGTAAGTCACGCCAAGCGAAACCCATTCGCCATCTCCGTTGGCACGCAGACATGGATCGTGACATTGGTGATTGGCATGATGTTGCGCAACCTTGTGTTTGATCGCGGAACAGCCACCTCATTCATGCTCGTGGCTGCAATCTTCTTGGCCATCACCATGCTTGGCTGGCGCACGATTGCCACACGCCGTCATGCAAAGGCACAGCAGACAACATCTGCCTGAGCTAACGCGTCAGCTGAACGCGTACACCATGAGCGCCGGTTGAAACAGGTCGCCATAGCTGACCACTCGACGGGCTGCCTGTGCGATGTCGTCATCCATGTCTGGATGAGTAAGCGGAATGTCTGCGACAACAAATAGTTGGCCGTCTTGCACCATGCACTTGGCTGCAACAAGGCGCTCGTTGAACTGCATCAACTCATTGAGAAAGTCTGGATGTGTCGGTGAATTCTCGGACAATCGGTATGCGATACGCAAGGTGTCGGTTGCTGCGACAGAGTCTTCGATGAGCGACACCGTGAGGTGGTGTCCGTGCAACAACACCGGCAATGCGGGTGCATCGTGGTTGCTCCACGCGCTGCTTGCCTCTGCACCTTGGGCCTCGAGTGCATCGATGACGCGCTGACCCCAACGAGCAACGCACTCACGACGAACCGTTACCGCAAAACCCCACGACGGATTGTGCACATAGAACACAGGAGCATTCTCTGGGTCGAGGGTGAGCTGAAAGTCACCCTCGTCGTACAACAACGACATTGCCCGACCGATGACTGGTGATTCGAATGACACGAAAGCATCACCCGATGATGTTGCAGGCAATGACACTGTTGCTGCGTTTCCACCGTAGCGACGCCAATTGAGTGTGCAGCTAATGGAGTTGCGGGTGATGCGCATGTGAGCGAACGGCGGAAGAAAATTCGGATATTCACTGACATTCATGTACATGGGCCATGCCCCGATGACGGTGGCGAGTTGCTGCAGGTCTTCGCCTGTGAGGTTGACATTGACATGCCCTTTTGGGCTGAAGTCGAACTCGGGCGGTGAAGCAACAGGGCGATCACACACAACGGTGGAATTGTCTGCGCGCGCCACCAACACTTGACTCGTTGGACCGTCGTGCTCGAGCGACAATGTGCACTCAACATGATCACTGATGAGTTGTGAGACAGCGTGCATGAAGAGAGGCGTGATTGGCGCAAGAGCGTCGATACCTCTGTCGGTGCTGCTGTACACGGAACCCCACATCAATACGTTGTGTGCAGACGCCACCCACTTGCGCTCACCATTCGGTGTGATGCGCAACCACACCGCCTCGTTGGTGAGTTCGTCGACACGGGCGACCATTTGCACGAATTGGAATCGTGCAACGTCGTCGGGATTGAGAGTGATGGTCCACAAAGGTGTGTTGGTCATGAGTCGGCGCGAAACCCTTCGATACGGCGTGAGATATGGAAACGAGATGGCCCCGTGGTGGGAGCAAGTGCGAGAGCTGATGGGTGATACACACCCGGAGCGGGGATGACACCGCGCACATCGCTGAGTGACACTTCAATGCTGATGTTCTGCAACGCAGTTGCCAAGCGAAGTGCTTCTTTGACAGGCAGCGCAGGAAACACCACTTCCCCGTCGGCGTATGAGTGTGACTCGACAAGCTGCACCCAGCGACCATCAGTGGTGACAGGACAGCGCCCGAGCAGATCAGTGAGATGCCTGTTGAGATCGCGAGTGATGGGCTCGCAGTGCCGGACTTGGTGCTGAATGGATTGTTGATCGGGCGACCACGAAGGATCGTTCGGAAAGGAGTCGGATGGGAAGGAATCAGATGGCTGTGACATGTGGTGCCACAGGATGCCAAGGGGGTGTGTCAGGGTCAGCTGACGTTGGTGATTGCTCCCTTTTCCGCGCCTTGCACAAGGCGGGCGAACTTGGCCAAGACGCCACTGGTGTAGCGCGGAGGCAACGGCTTCCAGTCTTGCTTGCGTTGATTCAGCTCGCTGTCATCGACAAGCAGGTCGAGTGACTTGGTGGGTACGTCGATACGGATGCGATCACCGTCGCGGACGAACGCAATCGGTCCACCATCAACCGCTTCGGGCGCCACGTGTCCGATACAGAAGCCCCACGTGCCGCCAGAAAAACGTCCGTCAGTAATGAGTGCACAATCAGCACCTCGACCAGCACCTTTCAATGCACCAGTGATGGCGAGCATCTCACGCATACCGGGCCCGCCCTTCGGGCCTTCATAGCGAATCACCAACACGGTTCCGGGCTGAATGGTGCCATCCATGATGGCTCGCATTGCACCGTCTTCACCATCGAACACTCGCGCTGGCCCTTCGAACTGCAACTGATCCTTGGTGAGACCCGCAACCTTGACGACAGAACCTTTCGGTGCGAGCGAGCCAGTGAGAACGTTGATGCCACCTTCTGCGTGAATCGGATCTGACAGTGGATGAATGACATCACCATCGGGTGCTGGCGGATTCAGCTCCGCAAGATTTTCTGCCATCGTCTTTCCGGTGCAAGTGAGCACGTCGCCGTGCAAGAGTCCGGCATCAAGCAAGTGCTTCAACACAACGGGAACACCACCGATGCGGTGAACATCGGTCATGTGGTACTTGCCTCCAGGCTTTGTGTCGGCGATGTGTGGCACTTTGTCGGCGATGCGGTTGAAGTCGTCGAGAGATAGCTCAACGCCAGCTTCATTTGCAATTGCGAGCAAATGTAGAACTGCGTTGGTGCTGCCACCGAGTGCGTTGACGAGCGCGATGGCGTTTTCAAATGCTTTCTTGGTGAGAATGTCGCGCGGATAAATGCCAAGACGAAGCAAGTTGACCACCGCTTCACCTGCGCGGCGAGCGTCGTGCTCGCGCGACGTGTCAACTGCTGGTGCTGACGCTGAACCAGGAAGGCTCATGCCAAGGGCTTCAGCAATCGACGACATGGTGTTGGCAGTGAACATGCCGCCACATGCACCTTCACCAGGACATGCGGCCCGTTCGATGTCACCCAGTTCGCTCTCGCTCATTGTTCCGGCAGCACACGCACCAATTGCTTCGAACACGGTGGTGATGTCGATGTTCTTTCCACCGTGTTGACCAGGAAGTGTCGAGCCGTTGTACACGAACACTGACGGCAGGTTGAGACGAGCCGCTGCCATGAGCATTCCAGGAATGCTCTTGTCGCATCCGGCGAGACCCACGAATCCGTCCATACGTTCGGCGTGCACGACTGTTTCAACACTGTCTGTGATGACTTCACGACTCACCAGCGATGCACGCATGCCTTCATGGCCCATTGAGATGCCATCGCTGACAGTGATGGTGCCGAACTCGAGCGCCACACCTCCGGCGGCGCGTACGCCTTCTTTCGATGATGCTGCAAGACGTCGAAGTGACACGTTGCATGGTGTGACTTCATTCCACGCAGAAGCGATGCCAATCTGGGGCTTCACCCAATCGTCGTCACTAAGACCGACAGCGCGCAACATGGCGCGAGCTGCTGCCTTTTGGATGCCGTCAGTGACGTCGCGACTGCGCGGCTTGATGTCGATAGGAGTTCCGTCAGGTCGTGAAGACATGGCGAGAACGGTACTTGTCGCCCTCTGTGGACCCACGGAGAATCCGCGACATTGAGTTGCGTTTGATGTTAGGTATGCCTAAGATATGCATGTTAGGCATACCTAATACGGGACCCACGGTCCGTCACCAAACAGATGCGGAGGGACAACATGCATCGCAAACGTGCGTGGAAGCTGGGGCTTCTCACATCACTCATCGCGGCAGTTGCTGCTTGCGGCGGTTCGACTGCTGCTCCGGATTCAACGGCGAGCGCGGGCACAGCAGCACCATCAGGCGGTGAAATCACCTTGTACTCGGGCCGGAGTGAAGAGCTCATTGCTGACCTTTTGACTGACTTCACCGCAACGACAGGTATCAAAGTGAACGCCCGTTACGGCGACAGTGGAGAAACGGCTGCGTTATTGCTCACCGAGGGCTCGAACTCACCTGCAGATGTCTTCCTCTCGCAAGATGCTGGTGCTCTCGGTGCGGTACGCGAATCGTTCTCGACTCTGCCCGACACAACGCTTGACAAAGTAGACGCCAAGTACCGCGACGCCGAAGGAAAGTGGACAGGTGTTTCTGGTCGCGTACGCGTGATTGTGTACAACCCAAATGTGGTCAATTCACCGCCGTCATCAATCGACGAATTGCTCGATCCGAAGTGGTCAGGCCAAGTCGGCTTTCCTCCCACGAATGCATCCTGGCAATCATTCGTCACAGGACTTCGCGTACTTCGTGGCGAAGATGGCGCGAAGAAATGGCTCACTGCGTTTGCCGCAAACAAACCAGTTGCCTACGAGAAGAACAGCGCGGTTCGAGATGCTGTCAACTCTGGTGAAGTTGCACTTGGACTTGTGAATCACTACTACCTGTACGAGAAGATCGCCGCAGAAGGCGCCGACGCGGTCAAGGCCAAAAACCAGTACCTCGGCGGCGGAGATCCCGGTGGACTCGTGAACGTGGCGGGTGTTGGCATTCTCAAGAATGCCAACAACAGCTCGGCTGCACAGGTCTTCGTTGACTACTTGCTGTCGACAGAGGGCCAGGCATATTTCCGCGACAAGTCTTTTGAATATCCGCTCGTGAAGGGCGAGACACAGGCTGCCGACTTGCCGGCACTCTCTGACCTTGGTGCGCCAGCCATTGATCTCTCAGATCTCAAGTCAATCGAGATCACTCAGGAACTACTTCAGCAAGTTGGTTTGCTCACAAAGTGAGCATCGACTGACAAAATGGCATGATGACGACAAAGCGGGCACCTCGAGCACAAGTGGTGCCCGCTGTCATCGTTGCGGGTGCTTCCCTTTCGCCTATTGCGTACCTCGTTGTACAATCCACATCTCGAGGCGTACGGCCATTCGTAGATGAAATTATTCAACAGCGCACAGCAGAATTGCTGACCCGCAGTCTCTTGCTCTGCGCTTCTGTCACCGTTGCAGCGGTCATTATCGGAGTCTTTGCCGCATGGGTCACCACGCTTGCAGGACTTCGCGGAAAAGTTGCTTGGACTGTGCTCTTCTCGATGCCATTGGCAATCCCGTCCTACATCTCGGCGTTTACATGGGTGTCCTGGATGCCTTCGCTCTCCGGCTTCGCCGGAGCTTTCATAGTCCTCACATTTGCCTGCTTCCCCTATGTGATGCTCCCTGTGACGGCAGTATTCTCCCGCATTGACCCATCGCACGAAGAAGTTGCCATGTCGCTTGGACGGTCACCCCTCAACACTTTTTTTGCGGTGACACTTCCCCAAGCACGTCGTGCAACTCTGTCCGGTGCGTTGTTAGTTGCGCTCTACGTTCTGGGCGACTTCGGTGCCGTGGCTGTCATGCGTCATGAAGTTTTCACGTGGGTCATATATGGCGCATATCGGTCGGGCTTCAACCCGACTCGAGCAGCGAGTCTGTCACTGGTACTTCTGGTGTTGGCACTCGCACTTACGGCAGCCGAATCACAGGCACGTGGCAAACAGGACAAGGGTGTATCGCCAGTACGCACCTTACTTCGCAGCGGTCAATCTCTTGCCAAGGTGCGCGCATTGGCTGCCGCTGTGTCCACTGTGATCATCATTCCATCAGTCGGAGTTCCGGTCATCAGTGTTGTCTCATGGTTGCAGCGAGAATCGACACGTCGCGTGGACATATCCGACGTGGTCTCATCCGCGATGACATCGTTCGGCATTGGTGTGGCCGCTGCCTTATTTTGTCTGTTGGCTGCCTTACCAGTGGCGCTCATGTCCGTAAGACATCCGAGTCGACTGAGTCGAATGTTGTCGGCTGCCACGTACGTAACGCATTCATTGCCAGCTCTAGTCATTGGAATATCGGTTGTGTACCTAGGCATACGTGCGGTTACGCCGCTATATCAAGAACTACCAATGCTCGTCTTTGCTCATGTCATCTTGTTCATACCCGCAATGGTGACGACGCTTGAGACAGCCATTGAAAAGTCACCGGTTCGTCTCGAGGAGATCTCGGCAAGCCTTGGGTCCTCTTCCGTCGCAACTTTCATTCGCGTGACACTTCCGTTGGCATTGCCTGGTTTGCTCGCTGGTTCAGCCCTCACGATGTTGGCGGCCGTCAAAGAACTTCCCGCCTCACTCCTACTGCTCCCCACTGGCTGGGACACGTTGTCGACCGATGTATGGCGTTTTGCCGCCGTGTCTGACTACGCAGCCGTGGCGCCACCGGCCATTACCATCATCGTGCTTGCGGCAGTTCCAACTGCGATACTCGGTGCTCTGTCCTCAATCAAGTTCAAGTCCGACTCATGACCTACGCACTACAAGTTCGAAACGTGTCCCATTCATTCGGCGATCGTGAAGTCCTTCGCGACGTCTCCTTTCAGGCAAAGACCGGATCAATCACTGCACTTCTCGGGCCATCCGGCGAGGGCAAGACCACCTTGTTACGAATCATCGCAGGCTTTGAACGACCGCGTCAGGGGGTAGTGAGCGTCAACGACAGAGTTGTGAGTTCGCCCGACACCTTCGTTCCGCCTCAGCACCGAGGTATCGGGATCGTGACGCAAGAAGGCGCGCTCTTTCCTCATCTGACAGTTGGTCAGAACATTGCTTTTGGACTTGCAGACCGTCGATCTGCAAACAGTCGCCGACGTGTCGCTGAAGTGCTCGACATGGTTGATCTTGCCGGCACCGAGAGTCACCACCCGTCAGAACTTTCCGGCGGAATGCAGCAACGTGTCGCACTCGCGCGTGCACTTGCACCTGAACCTGAATTGGTGTTGCTTGATGAGCCATTCTCTGCCCTCGACGCCTCGCTTCGGGAGAGTGTTCGCGATCATGTTGTATCTGTGTTGCGGCAAGCCGGGGAAACAGTGCTGTGGGTTACGCACGATCAAGACGAAGCTCTCTCTACTGCCGATGATGTCGCCGTCCTGCTGAAAGGCACGATTGATCAAGTGGGACCACCTCTTGATCTTTACAAGCATCCAACATCCCTCGCCATCGCAACGTTTGTAGGTGATGCAGTCGTTTGCGATGTCGTAGTTGCTGCAAACGAAACGGAAGCGGACTCAGCACTTGGGATATTGAAGCTCGTCAACCCGATCCGTGCGGGACATGCACGAGCCATTATTCGACCCGAACAATTTGATGTATCTGAAGTCTCGCAAGATGGGTGCCATGGAGTCGTCACACAAAGCCGTTATTTCGGGCACGATGGACTAATCAGTGTTCGTATGGCAACCGGAGAGGACATCACTGTCCGTCTTCATGCTCGCCGCCTTCCCGATGTCGGAGCTTCAGTCGGCATATCAGTGCACGGTCCGTGCACTGCGTTCACCGCCTAACGGAAGTCAACCCCGGCGAGAATTCAAGATGGCGGTGACGACCTTGCCGTCTGCCTTGCCCTTTGAGGCCTTCATCACGAGCCCCACCAGAGCACCCATCGCCTTTTGTTCCCCGTTGCAGAACTTTGCCCAAGCGTCGGGGTCAGCGGCAATGGCCTGATCGACGAACCCCTCGACCTCGCTCGTGTCGATGGCTTCGAAGCCCTTCGCAGCTGCGATTGCCGCCGGGTCACCACCGCCATTAGCAACGATGTCTGCGAGCACGGTCTTGGCTTGAGTTGACGTCACCTTGGAATCACGTTCCATCACCGTCAACGCTGCAATGTCCTTTGCTGGAATGCGCGGAGTTGATGGCTCTTCGGAGAAAGCTTGCTGCACGTATACGAGTGCGCGCGCGACGTCGCCACCAACCTCACCCACGGACAACACATAATCGTCTTGTCCGCGTTCGACGATGACACTGACTGCCTCGCCCTGCACATCTGCGCCGGTTGCATCGGCGAGTCGAGTACGACGAGCGGCCGGCAACATCGGCACGTTCGCGCGCACACGAGAAATCCACTCAGCGCTCGGCACTAACGGAACCAGATCTGGTTCGAGGAAGTAGCGATAGTCGTCAGCATCTTCCTTGGTGCGAAGTGTGTGAGTACGGCCTTCTGCGTCGTCCCAGTGACGTGTCTCTTGGCGAATGGTTCCACCAGAGTCGATGACGTCGTACTGACGGCGTGCCTCATATTCGATTGCCCGTCCGAGCGCACGAATGGAGTTCACGTTCTTGATCTCGCACCGCGTTCCAAATGGTGTGCCAACTCGGTGAACACTGACGTTGGCATCACAACGCATCGAGCCTTCTTCCATCTTTGCGTCGGATGCGCCGATTGCCAGAAGAATGGCACGCAACTCAGCCACATACTGACGCGCATCTTCAGCGCTGCGGATGTCGGGCCGCGACACAATCTCAACGAGCGGAACACCAGCGCGATTGAAGTCAATAAGTGAATACTCACTGCCGTGAATGCGCCCCGTTGCACCACCGATGTGTGTGCTCTTCCCTGTGTCTTCTTCCAAGTGCGCACGCTCTACACCGATGCGAACTCCGCTTGGAAGATCGAGAAAACCGTCGATGTTGAGTGGCTGGTCGTACTGACTGATTTGGTACGCCTTCGGCATGTCCGGGTAGAAGTAATTCTTGCGATGGAACGTGCACGGCTGAATGGTGCAGTTGAGAGCAAGACCGATACGCATGGCCAACTCGACGGCCTGTTCGTTCAACACCGGCAGAGCACCGGGCAATCCGAGCGTCACCGGGTCGATATTGGTGTTCGGCTCATCGCCGAATCGATTCGGCGAGCCGCTGAACAACTTGGTCTTGGTTGCGAGCTCGACGTGAACTTCGAGGCCACAGATGAGTTCCCAACCTTCAGGCAACAGTGTGCTCATCGCGCACCTCCGGCGGCCTCAAGTGCCCCGCCAACGCGGAACATGGCGACTTCGCCAAGTGCAGGTGCAAGAACCTGCACACCGACTGGCAACCCGTGAGCGCCTGTTCCGAACGGCACGCTCATGGCCGGATGACCCGCGAGGTTGGTGGGAATTGTGTAGATGTCACACAAGTACATGGACATCGGATCATCGACTTTGTCGCCGAACGGGAACGCCACCATCGGCGACGTTGGCATGAGAACCACGTCAGCCTGAGCGTATGCACGGTCAAAGTCGTCAGAGATGAGCCGTCTCACTTTCAACGCTTTGCCGTAGTACGCGTCGTAATAACCCGCGGACAATGCGTATGTGCCGAGCATGATGCGTCGCTTGACTTCATCACCGAAGCCAGCAGCGCGAGTGGCGCCATACATGGCATTGGTGTCAGCGGCAGAAGTGCGCATGCCGTAACGCACACCGTCATAACGAGCCAAGTTGCTGCTCGCCTCGGCAGGAGCAATGAGGTAGTACGCGGTCAACGCATACGAAAGCGATGGCAACGTGACATCGACGATTCGAGCACCAGCACTCTCGAGCGCAGCGAACGCTTCGTTCAGCCGTGCAGCAACTTCCGGTTCTGCTCCTTCAGGAAGATCTGTCACGCGACCAATGCGCATGCCTTGCACACCTTCACGTGCTGCGGCGCGAAGCGACGGCACTGGTTGTGGAATCGATGTCGAATCTTTGGGGTCGTGGCCCGCAATGACTTCCGTGATGAGTGCTGCATCATCCACCGTCGTGGCAAACGGCCCGATTTGGTCGAGGCTGCTGGCGAATGCAACGAGTCCGTAGCGACTGACGCGACCGTATGTGGGCTTCACTCCGACAACTCCGCAGAGTGCTGCGGGTTGGCGAATAGAACCACCGGTGTCGCTGCCAAGACTGACGGGAGCCAAGCCAGCCGCGACCGCTGCGGCACTTCCTCCACTGCTTCCACCGGGCACTCGCGATGTGTCGAGCGGGTTGCGAGTTGGGCCGAATGCGCTGTTCTCTGTGCTCGAACCCATCGCAAATTCGTCGAGGTTGGTCTTGCCGACCATGACGGCACCAGCGGCACCGAGTGTGGTGATGACAGTCGCGTCGTACGGCGGCTTCCAACCTTCAAGGATGTGCGACGAGCATGTGGTGGGAATACCACGTGTGCACATGTTGTCCTTGATGGCAATGGGGACACCCGCAAGTGGGCCGACAGCAGCACCCGATGCGATGGCATTGTCGATGCGCAGTGCAGCGGCCCGCGCATGTTCAGAAGTGACGAGATTGAATGCGTTGATGTCACCGTCGCGTTGCGCGATGACATTGAGATGATGCTCAACCACTTCGGTTGCTGACACTTCTCTTGATTGCACCGCATCGGCGATGCCTGCAGCTGTCGTGGGGATGTTTGCCATCACTCCACCAGCCCGATGATTGGTGGGACGCGAAAGCGGCCGTCTTCAGCTGCCGGTGCCGCGGCCAACACCTCGTCACGATCAAGACACGGCTGCTCTTCGTCGGCTCGCAGCACGTTGACCAATGGATACGGCTGCGTCATCGGCTGCACCGCAGACAGATCAAGCGCGTCGACGTCACGGAAATGATCCATCACCTTTGCCAATTGCTCGGTGAAGTGGGTGATGTCAGAGTCGGCGATGTCGAGGCGGGCAAGGCGGGCGACTTTGGCCACGTCTTCGGCCGAAATGGGGGATGTCACGCCTTCGATGTTACGAGCCTTCAAGCACGACCAGCACTGTCGATTCGATCGGCAGTGTCGGAAACTTGGCGCCGTCGGTGGCCCATGACTTGCCGGACTGTGACAGAGAACGCAACCACTCATTTTCGTTTTCGATTGTCGGGTCATCGCTGGCCACGATGACGCGACGCGCGGTGTAGACGAGGTTCGCATCGAGGCCGAACAATCTCACGGTGATGTCGGCTGAATATTCATCAAGTTGGGCAAACGAGAGCACCGTCGTCCGCTTGTCTTGGCTCACCACGCCGTGCACGAGACGGGCAGCATGGGTGTCACGCATTGAGTCGGTAAGCAAGACCTCGCCACGATGAAGCACGTGACGAAGTGCCTTGTGCTCTGCAACTACATGCGCGACATCGGTTCGTTCAGAAACGGTCGTATCGACAATGTTCCACTCGATTCCCATATGGGCGAAGAACGCCGTCGCACATCGCATACTGAGAGACGACTCACGGTTGGTGGTGTGAGCAACCGGAGCACCAATGTGACAGCCGAGCACTTCGGGCGGGAAGAACAACGACGCGTGATGTTGAATGACCTGACGTCGCACCGGATCATTGGTATCGCTCGTCCAGAATCGTTCGACACGACGCAGCACCTCAAAATCCATCCGCCCGCCACCAGAGGAACACGACTCGATCTCCACATTCGGGTGCAGTCGTCGAACGTCATCTAGTAATGAATACAACGCCATTGTCTGGCGATGAGTCGCCGCCGTTCCCGACTCATCTGCAGCTGCAATGTGAGGCCTGTTCATGTCCCACTTGACATAAGCGATGGGCAATTCGCTCAACAGAGAATCAAGTCGTGAGAGCACGTATGAGTACGCATCGGTTCGTGTGAGATCAAGCACCAATTGACGGCGACCTAGGACGTGGTCGTAGCCTGTGCGTTCAAGTACCCACTCAGGGTGTTCGCGATACACGTCGCTGTCGGGGTTCACCATCTCTGGTTCGAACCACAATCCGAATTGCATGCCCTTTTCTGTCACTGCCTGTGCAATCGGGCCGAGACCATCGGGGTACACATTCGTGTCCACGTACCAATCACCAAGACCAGCGGAATCATCACGACGACCGTTGAACCACCCATCATCCAACACGAAGCGTTCGACACCAACTGATGCTGCGACGTCTGCAAGCTCGAGCACTTTCGACGGCGAGTGATCGAAATACATCGCTTCCCATGTGTTCAATGTGACAGGGCGGGCCGACAGATTTCCGACAACGCTGCGTGCATGGGTTTGAAATGTGCGTGCAACATGTTGCAGGCCAGATGATGAATACACAGCCATCACCGTTGGTGTCACATACACGTCGCCCGGCTCAAGACACACCTCACCGGGGTTCAATAATTCGCCGACTTGTAGATAACGACGGTTGTACACCTGTCGTTCAGCTCGAATGACATGGTTGCCACTCCATGCAAGGTGAGCTGCCCAACACTGTCCATCGTGAGCTCTCATGTTCGATTCATGAGCCAGAACAAATGGTGGTTGTTCATGGCTTGTCCGACCCGTTCTGTTTTCGGCAACCCACGCACCGAGTGGCCACTCGAATGATTGGGTTTGAAACTCGCCACACCATCTTCCATGAAATGTGGTGAGATGAGTGGCTGAAGCAGGCAACGGCAACGTCACCGACAATTCGTCCAGCAGATACTTCATCTGCGAGTCGTTGCGAAGTTCAACCGTGACACTGAACAACCCGATTGCAGCAAGCTCGATGTTGGTGACCAGGCTCAATTCTGTATGTGCGTCAATTGCCGTCACGGTTGCACTACTTGCCCCGTCAGTGCCCCGCTGACACTCGACATGAGTGGTCTGAAAGCGAGGCGCCCAATCGCTGCCGCCGCGATGACACCCGAGTAGACCCGGGTGCCCCAACCAGCCATCACCGTGCAGCGGCACGATGGTGGCAAGCGCAGGTCGATCGATGACGCCCGCTCGAGGTGGCTGTGACACATCGTTCACGAGTCGTTGCGCTTCGGCATCGTCGATGCGCCCTCCCCAATGCACGATGAACGGCACGCCCCACCGCACGTCAAGCACAACAGATGTCAATGGTGTGGCGAGGTGCAGCATCTGGTCCACCGAGGTGACCGTAGTCCGACAGTGAGAGACTGACCGATGTGCAACACGACCTTCGCACCGACCCGACGCACGGAACAAAGGTGCACATAGTTGGTTCACGACAGAACCGTCCGGTACTTGCGACCAATGTCAACTCACAGTCGTGCCCGTTCTGTGTCGGGGGACTCGAAGCCCCGAGCCACTATGAGGTGCGTTGGTTTCCGAATCGTTGGCCAGCAATGCCAGATGAGCGCTGCGACGTGCTGTTGTACTCCCCTGACCACACCGCCACCTGGTCCTCAATGGAAATCGAACACATCGACAAAATCATCGCGTTGTGGACCGAACGCACCGCCACTCAATCAGCGCGTGAAGACGTGGCATGCGTGTTCGTATTTGAGAACCGAGGTGCCGAGCTTGGCGCAACCATCGAGCACCCGCACGGACAGATCTATGCGTTTGACCACATGCCCACTCGCAGTAGCGAACGTTTGTCGTGGAACCCTCCGACTCAGCCGAACCTTGTCGTCGCTGGCAATGAACACTGGTCGTGCGCCGTGCCACTTGCTAGTGCATACCCAGTGGCCCTTGAGTTGTGGCCAACATCGCGCATTGCTGACCTGATGTCGTTGTCTGTAGAGCAACGCCGCGGACTTGCAGATCTTTTGCACGACGTCATGTCACGACTAGATCAACTGTTTTCGTTGCCATTGCCATACATGCTGTGGATTAATCAGCGCGACTTCAGCACCACCGACGAACCGAACCATTGGCTGCACTTCGAAATCGTGTCGCCGTGGCGCGGCCCGAACCTCATGCGTTACCTCGCCGCCGCCGAAGTTGGCACTGGCGAATACTTCAATCCGATGACACCTGAGTCTCTTGCTGCGAAACTTGCCGGCCGCGCGGAATGAGCAGCAATGCTGCACTGACCGCACACACAATCGACACCCACTGGTTCAGTCTCAGTCCACCGGCCGAGTGCGCCGGGTCGATGCGCAGTCCTTCGATGAAAAATCGGAGAATGCAGTATCCGATGACATACATATAGAACAAGCGTGGAACGAGCGGTTCGCGTCGTTTGTCAATTTGTAGAAGCATCACGCACAACACAACACATGCAAGTGACTCGTACAAGAAGGTCGGGTGAAAAGTCGTACCAGCCGCATATCCAGCTTTCTCAGCAGTGCGGGCAGATACTTCAAGCGCCCAAGGAAGATCCGTTGGTCGACCGAACAGTTCTTGATTGAACCAGTTGCCCCAACGGCCGATTGCTTGTGCAAGCGGTAGCGCTGGCGTCACACACACGAGCGCCGTCGGAACGTGCAACTTCATCACTTTGGCGCGCCATAAACCGACGACCACACCGAGTGCAATTCCGCCCCATACCCCAAGTCCGCCTTCCCAGACCTTGACGGTTGAACCAATATCACCACTGAAACGCTCCCAATCAGTGATCACGTGATACGCGCGCCCTCCGATGACGCCGGCAGGAACTGCCCACATTGCAATCGATGTCATCGTGTCGCGGTCTCCGATACCTCGTGCCGCAAAGCGTCGACCGGCAAGGGAGATTCCTGCGAGAACTCCGAGAGCGATCATTAATCCGTACGCATTCAATGCCAGCGGACCGACATGAAGGGTTCCGGAACTGGGGCTTGGAATGGATGTGATGAATGCGCTCACGACGACCTCATCAAGATGCAGGGGTTGTTTGTCGATGCATCACGATGTGATGCGCTGCGCAAATGCCACGGACTTGTCAAAAATTTGCTGCTTGTCAAAATCTTGAGTGGCGACGTGGAAACTGCGTTCGAGCATCACGTGTTCTTTGGAACCTTTGTACATCGAGAACAAGTCGGCGCTTTGTTGTGGCGGTACGACGTGGTCTTGTGTCGAAGTGAACAACAACAGAGGTACTTCGGTTGACGAGTACGTCTTTGCCAATGGACTCAAACCGTCACGCTGGAACGACATCAACGGCCGAAGCGGTGTGCCGGGGTACGCCAGCTCGGTGACGTCGGGGTCGGCGATGTCGCTGCCGATGCCATCCATCACCTCAGTTCCTGTATCGATCATTCCTTGAATGGCACCAACCATCGTGTCGTCGAAAGGAAAAGCAGCAGGGTTCACACACACGATGCCGCGCACCTCTGGGTGTTGGCTCGCGGTCCACAACGTCAGCGATCCACCCATTGATAAGCCAGCGACAACGATGCGCGATGCACGCGCAGCGAGAGCCTGATACGCCCGTTCGACATCGGCCGTCCAATCTGCCCACGTGGTGGGAATCATGTCTTCGACGGCAGTTCCATGACCTGCCAACAAAGGCATCTCCACATGGAAACCAGCCCCAGCGAAGGCTTCTGCGAGACCCCGCATGCTTCCCGGATTTCCGGTGAAGCCATGCAACACGAGAACACCGGCATCACCTGACCCGACATGAGACATGGGTTCGGCGCCAGGAATGATGGGAGCAGTCATAGACCAACAATAGGTCGCCATCTGGGTGGTGTCTCCATCGTTGACATCACTGTGTTGCACTGGTGGACTAGTCCCCCATGGCACGTTCGCGATCTTCACAAAGCTCGCGTCATGCAGACGGGTCGGCCATCACCGCACTCGCTCCAGTCCTTGCATTGCTTCCTGCGTGGGCCGTCACCATCGCGCTTCTTTGGTGGATCTCTTCTCCACTTCATGAGCTTTCATACTTCGTGTTCGCCCTCATCGCCCTATTGCTGGGAGCTGCTTTGTTTGTGCGACCCGTTCAACAATTTGTGCTGGTGCGACTTCTTGGTGCCCGCGTACCAAACCGCGATGAAAGAGATCGGCTGCAACGTGCATGGCTCGTTGTTGCTCAAGCCAGTCACGTACCTGCAAGCCGTTTCATTCTCGCCATCGCAGATGGTGATGAAGTGAACGCCTTTGCTTGTGGAGGGCATCTCATGGTGGTGTCGTCATACGCAGTCAACGAACTCGACCACGATGAACTGTGTGGAGTGTTGGCACATGAGTTGAGTCACCATCTCGGATTACACACTGTCGCTCTCACGGTCAGTCAATGGCTGAGTCTTCCAGTGGTGGTGTTCGCTCAGCTGGGGTTCATGCTGCAGAACATCGCTGATGTCACGGCGAACTCATTGCGCGTCAAGTCTCTCGACGTTCTTGGCCGCACAGTGGCCGGAACACTGACGATTGTCAGTTGGATCTTTCTTGCAGACTTGTCACTCGCGCGATATCTCAGTAACGCTGCAGGAAAGGGAGCCGAATTTCGTGCTGACCGCAATGCAGTCGAATTGGGATTTGGCAAACACCTGTCGCGCGCACTTCGCCGCGTCATTGAAGAAGGTCGCGATGAGCGACCACGAAATTGGCGTGATCGCATGGTGACCTCCCACCCACCGGCCCGCACAAGGGTGGCTCGAATCGACGCGTACCAAAGGCAACTGCACTCGCGCCGATAGCGTCTTTCACCATGACAACGACGGCATCGGCAATCGAGGCTCGAGGGCTCGTTCGGCGATTTGGCGACAAGGAAGCGGTGGCGGGTATCGACATCACAGTCGCCAGTGGAGAGATCTTCGGGTTCCTTGGCCCGAACGGCGCCGGCAAATCAACAACCGTGCGCATGCTCACCACGCTCCTCTCACCAAGCGATGGAACTGCATCCGTAGCCGGCTTCAACATCGAAACCGAAGCCGATGATGTGCGGCTACGAATCGGTGTGGCGCTTCAGGAAGCCGCCCTCGATCCGAAACAGACCGGTCGCGAGCTTCTCGACATGCAAGGTCGTTTGTATGGCCTTCCAAAAGACGTTCGACTTTGTCGCGTCGACGAACTTCTCCAATTGGTCAACATCGGTGGGTCGATCGACGATCGAATTGCCACATATTCAGGAGGCATGAAGCGCCGCCTTGATCTTGCTGCCGCACTAGTTCATCAACCAGAGGTGTTGTTCCTCGATGAACCAACAACAGGCCTCGACCCCACCAGCAGAGCAGCAGTGTGGGACGAAGTGCGGTACCTCAACAAGCAATTGGGCATCACCATCTTTCTCACGACGCAATATCTGGAAGAGGCTGACGAACTTGCCGATCGTGTTGGCATCATCGCCCGCGGAAAGATCGTTGCCGAAGGAACTCCCGATGAGCTCAAGCGGTCGATTGGTGCCGATGTCATCATCGCCAAGGTTGGAAGTGGCGATGGTGCCCGAGCTGCGCAAGTGCTCGCTGCGCTCTCCGATCTTGATTCAGTCGAAGTGTCCGGAGACCAACTCGTCATTGCCACTGCACACGGTGCGTCGGCGATCAGCCCAGTTGCTGTCACATTGGCGAACAACTCCATCAAAGTGAGCGAACTCACTTTGCGAACTCCAACCCTCGACGACGTGTTCCTTCACACCACTGGTTCGCGAATGGATGCAAACGAAGAAGAGGCGGTCATGGCATGAATTCACGCACTGACCGCATCACGCCTCGCCACGCGGGTTTCTGGAGCGACCTCACGTCGGTTGCTTTGCGCGCACTTCGACTTGCGTCGCGCGACCTTGAGGCCATCATTCCAGGCATGGCCGTGCCGCTGTTCTTTCTCATCGTCAACATCGGCAGCCTGCAAAGCTTCGTAGAAGGAAACTTGCCACCAGGTTTTGACTTCAAGGGTTTCCAACTACCAGTGTCCGTCATCTTCGCAGTCACCGGAATTTCGCGCGCAGGCTCGCTCGTGGTCGACGTACAAGACGGCTATTTCGACAGACTGCTCCTCACGCCAGTCAGCAGAACCACCTTGCTGATCGGGCTCATGATCGCTGACCTCGCCGTTGTCATCGTGATGATCATCCCCGTGCTCATCTTGGGATTCATCATCGGTGTCGGTTTCGAAACCGGAATCCTCGGAATGCTTGTATTCATACTCATCGGCGCAGCTTGGGGAATCGCATTCACCGGGTTTCCGTACGCCATCGCGCTTCGCACGGGCAACCCGACGGCAGTGAACAACGCCTTCCTCTTGTTCTTTCCATTTGCTTTTCTCACCACCGCGTATGTGCCGAAAGATCAACTCACCGGTTGGTTGTCGGTCGCAGCCAATTTCAACCCGACTACATATTTGCTAGAGGGTATGCGCACTCTCATCTTGCAAGGCTGGGACAGCACCGCGATTCTGCAGGCCTTCCTCGCATCTGGCATCGTGGCGATGGTGTCGTTCACGCTCGCCTTCACAGCACTTCGTGGTCGCGTTCGTCGCAAGTGACCAAGTTCGAGACACTGTGATGAACCAGTCATTCCTTGCTGCCACAAAGGGTCAGCGAAGTGTGCACACACCAGTGTGGTTCATGCGGCAAGCCGGTCGCAGTTTGCCCGAGTACCGCGCCATTCGCGGGGAAGGAAGCATTCTCGAGGCAATAAAGAAACCCGACCTTGCCGCTGAGATCACACTTCAACCGGTTCGTCGTTACGGAGTCGATGCAGCGGTCTTGTACAGCGACATCGTTGTGCCACCCCATGCCGTCGGGTTCGGAATCGATGTGGCCCCCGGAACAGGTCCGGTCGCCGAGCGCCCACTTCGGTCACGAACAGATCTCACGCGGTTACGCGAACTTGAAGTGGCAGACATCGACTACGTCGTGCGCACTGTGGAGTTGCTCGTCAAGGAACTGCCGGTGCCACTTCTTGCATTTGCTGGTGCGCCATTCACGGTCGCGTCGTATCTCATTGAGGGTCGTCCGAGTCGCACGTACCAACACACAAAAGCGCTCATGCACACTGACGAAGTCTTGTGGCACGAAGTCATGGAACGACTCACTCAGCACGCCTCAGTTTTCATCTCTGCACAACTGTCAGCTGGTGCTCAAGCTTTCCAAGTGTTCGACTCCTGGGCCGGAGCGCTGTCACGTAGCGACTACGACCGCTTCGTGCGCCCCCACAGCACTCGCCTGTTCAGTGCCATCGCAGATGCACACCCACAAGCGCCAGGAATTCACTTCGGAATCGGCTGCGATCACCTTCTGGAATCGATGAACTCAGTGGGCAACAAAGTCATCGGGCTCGACTGGAGAACCAACATCTCTCAGGCTCGCCAACGTCTTGGTACAAACACCGTCGTGCAAGGCAACCTCGACCCCGCACTCGTGCTCGCTGGTTCTGATGTCGCCATCGCTGGCGCCGAACAAGTTCTCGCCGACAACGCAGGTCATGCAGGTCACATCTTCAATCTGGGGCACGGTGTGCAACCCGACACCGACCCTGGGATACTCGCTGAGGTCGTGAACCTCGTGCACGAAAGGACCGCTTCATGACATCACAGCGCATCGCGGTACTTCTCATGGCGTATGGCACGCCACGTACCAAAGAAGAAATCCTGCCCTACTACACCGACATCCGGCGTGGACGTCCGCCGACACCAGAGTTGCTTGCCGAATTGACCGCGCGATACGACGCCATCGGAGGGCTCTCACCACTGAAGCAACTGACTGAGGCACAGCAGACGGGCCTTCAAAGCGCGCTTGACGCAATCGAACCTGGCACATACACCGTGTTCTTGGGTCTGAAGCATGCGACACCTTTCATTGAAGAGTCCGTCGAAGAAATCGCTGCGCAAGGTTTCAATCGCATTGTCGGTGTCGTCCTTGCACCTCACTTTTCTTCTTATTCGATTGGTCAATACCTTGGTCGCACGCGTGAGGCCGCTGCGCCACACGGAATCGATGTCGTAGGTGTCGAATCGTGGGCTATCGAGCCGGCATTCATCGACTTTCTCGCCGATGACATGCGCACAAAGTTGGCGGGTCTTCCGGCACGCACGAAAGTGCTGTTCACCGCACACTCACTGCCGCAACGAATCATCGATGGAGGCGATCCGTATCCTCACGAACTGCGCGCAACTGCCGAGGCCGTCGCAACCGCAGTTGGTCTCACGCAGCCGTCGCAATGGTCGATTGCTTGGCAGTCCGCCGGCCGCACACCAGAACCCTGGATTGGCCCCGACATTCTCACCGTCATCGATGAACTCACAGCGATGGAAGACCCAGAGAAAGTCGAAGGTGTACTCGTGTGTGCCTGCGGATTCGTCGCTGACCACTTGGAAGTTCTCTATGACCTCGACATTGAGGCACAACATCATGCATCTGAGCGCGGACTAGCTTTCGCGCGCACTGCTTGCGTCAATGACGACAGCGCCGTCATGAGCGCACTTGCGGCACGAGTGGTGTCTGTGTCGTGAACCACCACGTCGTGGTCGTCGGCGGTGGTATCACCGGACTTGCCACCGCATTCTCCATTCTCGTCAATGCGAACGAGAACATCTCGGTGAGCCTCTTCGAAGCGTCGTCATCGACAGGCGGGCTCATTCGAACATCTCCGTTTGCTGGTCTCGACGCCGTTGATGAGGGTGCAGACAGTTTTCTCATGCGAGTCCCCTTCGCCCACGACCTTGCGCGCGACGTGGGCATTGCCACTGCCCTTACTTCGCCGACATCTGCACATGCCGCTGTATGGCACGAACGACTACACCCGATTCCGCCAGCAATGGTGTTGGGTGTGCCAGCAGGAATGTCATCAGTTGCCCTTGGTTCGCTGCTCTCCCCTTCAGCAAAGCTTCGTGCTGCACTTGACGTCGTTCTCCCGCGTCGCAAGACAGATCATGACTGTCTTGGCGCTGCTGTACGCGCACGATTCGGTCGCCAGGTGAACGAACGACTGGTCGACCCACTCATCGGAAGCATCTACGCCGCTGACACCGACAACTTCAGCCTCGAGGCGGTTCCCCAAGTGGCTGCGCTTGCCTCCGAACGAAGCATGTTGCTTGCTGCGCGAAAGACGCGCTCGGCAGCAACTGCAACAGGTCCTGTGTTTGCTGCCCCACTTCGTGGCATGGGAGCACTCACATCCGCTGTACGCGAGCGCGTCGAGTCATTCGGAGGACACATCCGCACTGGTGCACGCGTCACATCGGTCACACGTGGTGATGCCGGTCGATACAGCGTCGCATACGTTGATGAGACTGGTCACTCTCAGGTCGACGCTCACGCAGTGGTGTTGGCAACTCCTGCACGACACACAGCTGACATCGTGCGGTCGCTCGACAAAGAAGTGGCCGACTACCTCTCGACTCGCGTACATGCCTCCGTCGCCTTGATCACCGTTCAAGTTCCAAAGAACCAGTGGAAATCGTCTCTGAACGGCAGTGGGTACCTCGTACCGAAACCCGATCAGCGTTGGGTGACTGCCGCATCGTTCGGCAGCAACAAGTGGGCGCACTGGGTACCAAGCGACGACTCCATCATTCTTCGCGTATCACTTGGTCGTGATGGCCTCGACGTGATGCATCACGACGACCAGACGCTCGTGAATCTCATGCTCGCTGATCTGAAACACCATCTGGGTGTCGACCTTGAGCCGCTGATGTGTCGCATCTCGCGCTGGCCTGAATCATTTCCTCAATACCGCCCACATCACTTCGCTTCACTCAGTCGGGCAGAACAGGCCCTGGCATCGGCAGCCCCCGGCGTGTTTCTAGCCGGAGCGAGTTATCGAGGTATCGGTATTCCAGCATGCGTGCAACAGGCTCGCGCAGCGGCCGCAGCAGCACTTGAGCATGTCGGGTCAACACGCACCTGACGATGACAGACTGAGGACGTCATGAACAGACTGTCCGCGCGCATCATCATGGCGTTGATCATTGCGTTGACCCTTGCTCCGGTCTCTGCGATGGCATCACCATCACCGGTGAATGACAAAACAACGAGTGACAAAGTTGTCAAATCATCGAAATATGCCGAAGTTGCCCGACTTGTCATACCGTCACTTGGCATCACAGAGAAGGTGATTCCTGGAACGACGATGGATGTGTACGACCGAGGCGTCGGATTGTGGCCGACCAGTCCACTTGCGGGTCAACGTGGAAACTTCGTGGTAGGTGGACATCGCACGAGTGGACGCAAACCATTCCGAAACATCGACAAGCTTCGCGTCGGCGATTCGATCATCGTGCACGCAGCACTCAGTTCGTGATTGCTCATATTCCACGCTCACTTGTCGCAGGACTACTTGTTGCTGCTGCGATGCCGCCGTGGGGTTGGTGGCCTCTTGCTCTCGCTGGTGTCGCCCTCTACGGAACAACGGTGTTGAACAACGAATCGTCGCCAAGGAAAGACTTCTTTTCTGGTTGGCTCTTCGGCGTCGGATGGTTCTTGCCGGCAATGGCCTGGATGTGGTTTCTCACCGCACCCGGATATGTCATTGCTGTTGCATTGTTTGCAGCATTCCACGGGTGTGCGGCGTTGCTTGCCGGAACACTGTCTCGACGAAGTAATCACCAGACACCGCTGCTCTTCGCAGTCACACACACACTTGCCGAGACCTTGCGCATGTCATTTCCCTTCGGAGGAGTGCCACTTGCAACTCTTGGCATAGCCAATGCATCATCTCCACTTGCAGCACTTGCACCTTGGGGCGGGGTCATCTTGTTGACCGTCAGCACTTTCTGGTTGATGCTCGGACAGCATCGCTTGAGACGAGCACTTGTCGTCGTCCTTGTGCTCGTGCTCGCGTCAAATGTCGACTTGACGAGTGATTCCGCCGATGAATACACGGTCGCATTGATTCAGGGAGGTGGCGAGCAAGGCACGCACGCAGTTGACACAGACCCACGTGTGGTGTTCGACCGTCACATGAAACTCACTCGTAGTTTGACGAACAACCAGAACATTGATGCAGTCATCTGGCCTGAGAATGTCATCAACGTCGATGACTTCGAGAGCTCACCTGAGTTTGACGAACTCGCTACTGAAGCGAAACGACTTGCGGTTCCGCTCGTCGTTGGTGTTACCGAAGACATTGATGAAAATGGCTTCACCAATGCACAGCTTGTTATCACTGCTGATGGCGCGATTGAAGATCGGTATGACAAAGTTCGGCGTGTTCCTTTCGGTGAATACATGCCATTCAGAAGTGTGTTGAGCGCATTGTCGGACTCGACGAACCTTGTGCCGCGTGATGCTGTCGCTGGCGAAGGTCCTGGCGTTCTTTCTATTGGTGGAGTGCGCGCGAGTGTGGCGATCTCGTGGGAGGTGTTCTTCGGGGGTCGCGTCGATGAGGGTGTCGAACGTGGTGCCACGTTCATCATCAATCCCACCAATGGATCGAGTTACACCGGAACAATCCTGCAAACACAACAAGTTGCATCGTCGCGCCTGCGTGCACGAGAGCAAGGACGCCAACTCGTTCAAGTGTCGCCAACCGGCTTCTCGGCTCACTTCACAGACCGCGGGGATGTGCTGCAACGCACGGGCATCTCGGAAGCAAAGACCGTCGTCGCGACAGTTCGTCTTCGCGAAGGTCGCACCGTGTACTCCTACACGGGCAATGCACCTCTCATCTGCTTGTTGTTGTTGACCCTCGCTGCGGCGATGTGGACCCGCCGCACAATCAGCACTGCTCCGTAAGGAGTCGAGCCAGCTCTCCTCTGCAAGGAGCAAAACAGCGCATCACTGCGTCGGGAGTCAAATCAGTGACCCACAGTTAGCCTGACCGACCTATGCGTGAGCCGTACGACCCGAACGGTCCCCTCCGCATCGCCTACCTCACCTATCGCGGTAAACCCCACGTTGGTGGTCAAGGTGTGTACACACGGCATCTCACCAAGGCCCTTGCCGACCTTGGACACCATGTCGAAGTGTTCGCCGGTCAGCCGTATCCGATTCTCGACGAGCGCATTGAACTGCACAAATTGCCGAGCCTCGACATCTTCAATGACCACTACCCCGGACGTCTACCCGCGTATTGGGAACTCAAAACGTGGCCTGATGTTGTCGAGACCGCACAATTTCTCACGGGTAAGTTCAGTGAGCCCTTGGCGTTCAGCATGCGCGTACGTCGCGTGTTGAAAGAACGTCAACACGATTTTCATCTCGTGCATGACAACCAATGTCTCGGACGTGACATGTTGAAGGTCGAGCGCATGATTCCCACCATCGTCACGCTGCACCACCCCATCACCAAAGACCGCGAACTTGAGATGAGTCACGCCCCTAATTGGTGGAAGCGACGCAGCGTCGGACGTTGGTATTCCTTCGTCACCATGCAAGGCAAAGTGGCCAGTCGAATGCCGCGCATCGTTGTCGTGAGCGAGAACAGCATCACGGACATCAACAAGGACATGGGCGTGTCGCTCGATCGCATGCGGCTCGTACCCGTCGGTGTCGACCCCGACTTGTTCAAACCGCTTCCTCAAGTGCAGCGCAAACCAGGGCAACTCATCACCACTGCTAGTGCTGACGTTGCACTCAAAGGTCTCTCCTACCTCTTGGAGGCACTCGCAAAGTTGCGTAGTGAACGCAATGTGCGCCTCACCATCATCGGTAAACCAAAATCTGGAAAGAGTGCCGACCTCATCGACTCGCTCGGCCTACGCGACTGCATCGATTTCGTGTCAGGGGTGTCCGATGAGCGAATTGTCGAGCTATACGCGGAATCTGAACTCGCAGTGGTGCCCAGTCTTTATGAAGGTTTCAGCCTTCCGGCAATCGAAGCAATGTGCACCGGCACATGTCTCGTCGCAACCGATGGTGGAGCACTTCCTGAAGTCACCGGTCGCGACAACGACACGGTGCTCAGTTGTCCGGCTGGCGATGCCGACGCACTCGCTGCTGCCATTCGACGTGGTCTTGATGATGCTGCACTGCGCGAGCGCATCGGAGCTGCAGGTCGCCAACGCGTGGTCGAACGCTGGAGTTGGCGTCACTGCGCTGAGCTCACCGTTGCGCAGTACCGCGAGGTACTCGACATGCCCCACAATCGCAAGAAGCTGGAGTACCCATGCTGACGCTGCGCTTCGACCGACTCAACGTTCGACCAGGCACGTCATTCCTCGACGCCGGTGCCGGCTTCGGGCGACATGCATTTGCAGCGGCTCGCGAAGGTGCGCGCGTCGTAGCACTTGACTACGCCGCAGAAGAAGTGGTCGGCACGCGCGCCACGTTCGGAGCGATGCTCGAAGCAGGTGAGATCTCACCAACGAACTACGGCGGAGTACTGCGTGGCGACGCAACTCGTTTGCCATTTACTGATGGAACCTTCGACACTGTGGTCACCTCTGAAGTACTCGAACACATCCAAGACGACGTCGCCGCCATCAAGGAACTCGTCCGAGTGTTGAAGCCAGGCGGAACTCTGGGAGTGACTGTTCCATCTTGGTGGCCTGAGAAAGTCAACTGGATGCTGTCCGACGAATACCACGCACCGAAAAGTCGCGGTGGTCATGTTCGTATCTACAGCGGAACTGAGTTGAAGGCCAAGCTTCGCGCAGCCGGAGTTGAAGTCACTGGTTCGCATCACGCACACGCACTTCACTCGCCGTACTGGTGGTTGAAGTGCGCAGTCGGACCCACCAAGGACGACCATCGCGCCGTCGCCGCATACAGAAAGTTCCTTGAATGGGACATCGTCACTGGTCCGAAGTGGACCAAGGTTGCAGATCGCGTATTGAATCCGGTGCTCGGAAAGAGCTTCGTGGTGTACGCCACCAAGCAACCGGTAGACACAAGAAGCGCACGATGACAACTCTCCCGCTTCCTCACCTGCCCGGCATTCTCACCACAGCTGACCTCGCGCGCACCGCTGACTCCATTCAGGCATTGCAATTACCGAACGGAATGATTCCGTGGTACCCAGGTGGCCACTGTGATCCGTGGAACCACGTCGAAACTGCAATGGCGCTTGACATCATTGGTCGACCCGATGCCGCGCTGCGTGCGTATCAATGGCTCGCAGACATTCAGCGCGCCGATGGAAGTTGGCACAACTACTACATGCCTGACGGATCGCTCGAAGACGCAAAACTTGACTCAAATGTCATTGCCTATATCGGTACCGGCTTGTGGCATCACTGGCTGTGCACACGTGACACCAAGGGAGTGGCCGAACTGTGGCCAACTGTCAGAGCAGCACTTGAGTGGGTTCTCGATCATCGACGCGCCGATGGAACGGTGTTATGGGCCCGCGAAGTTGATGGTTGCCCTTGGGACTACGCCCTTCTCACGGGTTCTTCGAGCATCCGCCACGCACTGCACTGCGGGGCCGCGCTCGGTGCGCTTGTCGGAGACCCACAACCTGAATGGAATCGTGCCGCTGATGTCATCGACCAGGTCATCAACACAGACCTCGGTGCCTTTGAGCCGAAGGAACGCTGGGCAATGGACTGGTACTACCCCGTCCTCACCGGGGCAATGACAGGTGCGCGCGCCAAAGCACGACTTGCTGAGGGCTGGGACCGTTTCGTCATGGACGACCGTGGCGTGCGCTGCGTGAACGACGAACAATGGGTCACTGCTGCGGAAACAAGCGAGTGCGCCATCGCACATTGTGCTGTCGGTGACCGCGAAACTGCCCGTGAGTTGCTGCTGTGGACCATGCCCCACCGTTGCATTGACGGCGCGTATTTCACTGGCATCGTGTACCCCGTCGAGCCTCACAAGACCATCGTGAACTTCCCAGCGAACGAACGCAGTGCATACACGGCTGCTGCAATTATCTTGGCGGCAGATGCCATCGCTATGCCATCTGCCGCGTCATCGATCTTTACAGCAACTGTGAAGCGCAAGAACGCACACATCGACATTCCCGTCATTTGATGTTTGCCCTCAGCGAGGGTTGGAACGACGTCGACAGATTCAGAGTCGTCGCAGAACCCTCAACGAACCGGTGGCTGACTCCTCGACAAAGAGCCCACTCTCAACTGCGGGCAGATAGATGTTTTCGTACGGTGGCCGACCTCCGTCTGCAGGGTCTGGAAACACATCGTGAATCGCCAGCACTCCTCCTTGCGCCACATGCGGTGTCCAACCTTGATAATCGCGCGATGCTGGCTGGACACCATGGCCACCGTCGATAAAGAGAAACGCAAGTGGCGTTGTCCATGTGTGAGAAATTTTCCATGAATCGCCGACCATTGTCACGACGCTGTCCGTGAGTCCGGCACCCAATATGGTTCGACGGAAATAAGGAAGAGTGTCGATGCGACCAGTGTGTTCATCAACCAACGACGTGTCGTGCCATTCCCAGCCGGGTTGGTTTTCTTCACTTCCGAAGTGGTGGTCAATGGCGAACAATGTGCGCCGAGCATCACGTGCAGCACCACCCAACCACACCGTCGACCTGCCGCAGTACGAACCTACTTCGACGAATGGAAGCTTTGGCACCGACGAGGCTGCAGACATTGCCGCTTCGAACAGCGCATCACCTTCGTCCTCAGGCATGAATCCCTTTGCTGCAAGTGCGTGAGCGCGCAGAGTCGGAGCAAGTGGCACATCGCGACCCTACTATGGACTCGTGAAAGCTGCTCTGGACGACCTTCTTCGCTTGCTTGATCTTGAAGCAATCGAAGTGAACATCTTCCGCGGATCATCTGCCGACGAGAATCGTCAGCGTGTGTTCGGTGGTCAAGTGGCCGGACAGGCACTTGTTGCTGCTGTTCGAACTGTCGATGAGCCATCGCGACAAGTGCACTCTCTGCACGGATATTTTCTTCGCCCAGGTGACCCGTCCATCCCGATCTTGTATGAAGTCGAGCGCATCCGTGACGGTCGCAGTTTCACCACGAGGCGCGTCATGGCCGTGCAACATGGTGAAGTCATCTTCAACCTCACCGCAAGTTTTCACGCGCTCGAACCGGGTCTTGAGCACCAGATCACTGCTTCGACAGATCTTCCATCTCCGGAATCACTCCCCGACTTTCGTACGCGCATGGAGCCCTATAAGGAAATGCTCGGCGATGAATACGACCGACCACGACCCATCGATCTTCGTTATGTCGATGCTGATCCCATGGCGCGACGCGGAACGTCTGCACCAGGTCAGCGGGTGTGGTGGAAGACCGTGGATTCATTGCCGGACGACCCCGTGTTGCACGCGTGCATTGCTACCTATGCAAGCGACATGACTCTGCTCGACACCACATTGTTGCCACACGGGCTTGGCTGGGGTGACGCCAACGTGCAAATGGCAAGCCTTGACCATGCCATGTGGTTCCATCGACCCTTCCGTGCTGATGACTGGTTGCTGTATGACCAGTGGGCCATCAGCACTTCGAACTCACGCGGTCTTGCTGGTGGTTCCGTCTACACCCGCTCTGGCGATCTGGCGGTCACCGTGGTGCAAGAGGGTCTCATCCGCGTCAAGAAATCATGACGTTGCACAGATCACTCCTCGCACTACTCACGCTGACCACCACTGTTGCAGTTGCTGCGTCGGCTACGACTGGTGAAGCGGCAACCGATCGTGCATCTGCCGCCACTGCTAACGCACCAGAAGTTCGCAAGCGCACCGCAATTCAAGTCAAAGACCCCGTGTCGGTGGTCGAACGTAAGTCGTCAGACGCATTCATCTTCGTGGTGCAGCGACAAGGTCAAGTGTTGAGGTGGGCCAAAGGCGGCAAGAAGACCTCACGGGTACTCGACATCTCAACACTCACGTCAACCGACTCTGAGCGTGGTTTGTTGGGGCTCACCTTCATCGACGACAAGGCGTACATCAACCACACCAACAAAGATGGCGACACCGTGGTCGCCGAGTACACAGTGCGTCCAGACGGGCGTTTTGTGGCAAGTTCGCGACGAGTGGTCATCACCATCGACCAGCCGTACTCAAACCACAACGGTGGCGATGTCGTCACCGGTCCAGACAACATGTTGTACGTCGGCATGGGTGATGGCGGAAGTGGTGATGATCCTGAACGCCGTGCACTGAACACCAAGGAACTGCTGGGCAAGATGCTGCGCATTGATCCTCGAGCTTCGGGTACGAAGCCGTACTCAATTCCGAAAGACAATCCGCTCACCACAAACAAGAAAGCACGGCCAGAAATTTGGTCGCTGGGGCTACGCAATCCGTGGCGCTATTCCTTTGACGATGACGGAAACCTCTGGGTGGCCGATGTTGGTCAGAACAAATGGGAAGAAGTGTCTGTTGCCCCTGCCAGGCGTGATACTGCAGGCACCGTGATTGCAGGTGGACGCGGTGTCAATTTCGGATGGCCTGCCTACGAAGGACCCGAGCGTTACAAGTCCGACCAACAGGCGCGAAATGCATTGCGTCCAATTCACTCATACGAACATGGCGATGCAGGATGCTCCATCAGTGGAGGCGTACGCGTCTCACGCAATCATCCGCAGGTGGCTCTGCGGGGATGGTATGTGTTCAGCGACTATTGCTCAGGAGAATTGACTGGGCTTCAACTGAACGGGGTGAAACTCCTCAACGCACACACGTTGGTCGGTGGCCTAGGAAATGCAGTGTCTGTCGATCAGACGTCAAATGGCATTTTCGTGTCGAGTCTCGATGACAAGATCTACGAAATCTTGGCGTCGTAAGTTGAACGCACCGTCAGCGGTGCGACCCCATGAACATTCCGCGCAACGCCTGGTAATTCTCGATGCAGTGACCAGCCCCGATAACCACAGCCTCCAGAGGTTGCGGCGACATACGCACCGGTACTGAAGTTTCGCGAGCAATGCGCTCAGCAAGTCCACGCAACATGCCGCCACCGCCGACCAAATACACGCCACGTGCGAGGAAGTCTTGTGCCAGCTCTGGCGGTGCCTTGGACAGACAGCGCTTCACAGACAACACCATCGATGCCACTGGTTCGTCGATAGCGAAGCGAACTTCTTCTGCGGTGAGACGAATAGTCTTTGGAAGCCCCGAGACCAAGTCGCGGCCACGAACGTCCGCACTTCGTTCGTCACCAACCGGGTCAGCAGAACCAATCTGAATCTTGATTTCTTCAGCAGTGCGTTCCCCAATGGCGACGCCATGCTCACGTCGCACATAGTTCTGAATCGCCGCATCAATGTCAAAGCTGCCTACGCGCACCGCTTCAAGTGCGACAATTCCACCAAGGCTGATGACCGCGGTCTCGGTTGTGCCACCACCGATGTCGATGACCATGTTGCCGACTGGTTCATCAATCGGAAGATTGGCGCCAATAGCTGCTGCCATTGGTTGCTCGATGAGCTGAGCATCGGATGCGCCCGCTCGGCGTGCGGCATCGGTGACTGCGCGCCGTTCAACTTCAGTAATCGCCGATGGTACGCAGATGACCACCTTTGGCCGCGTGAAGCGAGAGACGCCGACACGCTGAAGAAGAAGGCGAATCATTCGCTCGGTGATATCAAAGTCAGTGATTGCACCACCACGCAGTGGCCGAACCGCCACGATGTAACTCGGCGTACGTCCGATCATGTCCCATGCGTCGTGACCAGTGGCGAGCACTTCTCCACTCTTGCGATTTACTGCAATGACTGACGGCTCGTTCAAGACGATGCCACGGCCCTTCATGTAGACAAGCGTGTTTGCCGTACCGAGGTCGATAGCTAGGTCACGCGCCATCAGAAGTACCGACCATCAGATTGTGTCGAGTCGCCATGCGACATTGACTCATGGCGTGCTTCTGGTGAAAGTGCATCAATGTGCCTGCGAAAGGCCGCAATGCTGTCGTCGATCCGACTGGCTCGATGATCAAGGTACACAAGCACAAGCAACGCAGATCCGCATCCGGCGGCGAGCACAGCAAACACCCACGCCACCAATCCCATCGCATTCATTGTGGCACCGTTGGTACTGAGTTCGGGGGAACGATCTCCTGTGCGCCGGTCCCCCACGCGTCGCCACCTTCCCAGTGTTCTTTTTTCCAGATCGGGGCAGATGACTTCAACGCATCGATGGCGTATCTCGCCGCTGCAAACGCTTCTGGTCGATGAGGGGCAGAGACCACGGCCAACACTGAGGACTCGCCCAAATGCAGACGACCGAGACGGTGCAACAACGCAATACGACCGACATCTGGCCAACGATGCCGAGTTTCACGGGCAATGTCAGAAAAGACAGTCATAACTCGCTCTTCGTAGGCCTCGTAGGTGAGCGCCTCGACATCGCTGCGACCCTCAGCGTTGTCTCGCACTGTGCCCGAAAACAACACCACAGCGCCACAGTGAGGCTGTACTGCCCAGTCATATGCCACGCCCACGGGTAATGATTCGTGACTGACGGCCAACCATTCGTCGCCTGTGTCTGGAGGAAGCACGCGACAAGCGTACTGCCCGACCGAAACGCTCTGACTGACGCAAGTAACCTGCTCGTCCTGTGGAACATGGTGATGACGACATCGAGAGAGCTCAGGCACCGTTGCCACCACACGAACGAACGTGGCGACACCCGAGCGAAGTCGGGTCATGGAATGCCGAAGTGCACTCGACGCTCACTAGCCCACCGCCACTCTCGCGTCGGTTGGCATTATTTGCCGCCACCATCGCAGGTGCAGTTGCGCTCGCGATTGTCGTCATTGCTGTTCCGCGCGGAGTAGGAACCGAGACGACTATTGATTCGACCATTGCCACTTCGACAATCAGTTCATCGCAGCCAGTGACGACTTCACAGAAACGTCAGCGCAACACTTCACTTGTTACGTCAGCTGTACGAGTGAGTTCAACGGGCGTCTACGTAGTAGCAACGCACGAGTTACCAACAGGCCATGGCCTGGGCGACACCATCAGCATCGCCACAGAGCCCGACGAAGACATCAGCGCGACACTTGCCTCAATCGACACTTCGACCGGCCTTGCTCTCCTCACCACTGCGCAAGTTGCCGCTGCATCGGCTACATCTGATGTAGCTCTTCCAACAAGCAGCACTTCGACACAAGCGATACCAAGTTTCATGGTCATCATTGAAGTTGCAAGCGGCGCACGACATGATGCGACGCTCGGAGTGTCAATGGCCGGCGACCTTCGAGTGTTGCCTCTTGACGGCGCTCGAGCTTTGGCTGGCATCGGTATCGCGCGAAATGAACAAGGTGAATTTCTAGGTATCGCCCTACGACATCACCACGCAACAAAACTCGTGCCGACAGACACCATCGAAGCTCTTGTCACGAGCATGCTTGACACTTCAGTCTCACCGTAGGCTCTGAACATGGCCGACGACTCCCCCAGCGGCGACGACACACCAGATCCGTTCAAGATGTTCGGGAGCATGGGCTTTCTTGGCGACATGATGAAGGCGATGGGCTCGCAAGGCCCACTCAACTGGGATATCGCCACTCAATTCGCAAGTCTTGGTGCACTTGGTGACACACCTGATTCACAGCCCGATCCGACTGTTCGATTCGCATATAACGACTTGGCCAGAGTTGCCGACATGCACGTACGCGATGTCAGTGGTCTCGACACAAATGTTGGAGGTCGAGTGACTGAAATTCTGACGACTACTCGTTCCGAGTGGGCGCGACGCACACTGAAAGACTTCCGTCCGCTCTTCACTGATCTTGCGACATCGCTGTCGCAACGAGACGTCGATACCGACACTGATGGCGACCCGATGGCAGCGATGATGGCAAGCCTGTCTGGCCTGATGGCGCCGGCAATGGTCGGGATGACCGTGGGTGGCATGGTCGGAGCGCTCGCCCAGCGTGCATTCGGGCAGTACGACTTTCCGTTGCCACGCGCCGACACCAGCGAGTTGCTTCTTGTGCCATCGACAATCGAGAACTTCGCAACTGATTGGAGCTTGGCAATTGACGATGTTCGTATGTGGGTTCTCATTCACGAACTGACTTCACATGCAGTATTGAATACGACGGCGGTGGAAGACGGAATCACTGACCTTGTACGCCGCCATGTGTCGCTCTTCAAACCAGACTCCAGTGCCGTCATGGACGCACTGTCAGGCCTTGATGCATCCTCGAGCGACGCACTGGAACACATTCAGAAAGTGTTCAGCGACCCCACGCTCATCCTTGGTGCAGTGCGATCGAGTGCTCAAGAAGAACTCGCACCACTTCTTGATGCACATGTCGCAGCAGTCCTTGCATACATCGACCACATCGTCGATCACGCGTCACAACGAGTCCTCGGATCAGGCCACACCATCGCGGAAGCTGTTCGACGGCGCCGTCTTGAGGCTGGCAAAGACGCCGTCTTCGTCGAACGTTTGTTAGGGCTGCATCTCACGCGTCAGCAACTTGAACGTGGCGCGGAATTCATTCGTGGCGTTATTGAACGAGGCGGCGAGCAAGCACCGGCCAAGTTGATTCAGAAAGTTGGCAACTTGCCGACGCCTAGCGAGCTTGAAGCCCCCGGCCTCTGGCTCGCTCGCCTCGAGATTCAGTAACCCGACGTCGACCACCAGGCGACTGGCGCACAAACAGGGCGCATCCCGCTAGTCCAACAATTCCGACGACGTAAAAACCGACGGGACCAGCCATGGACAGCAGAACCGGTATGACGCCCGCGGCCACCCATGCCAATTGATTCTGGGTTTCGAACTTGGCGAATGCTCGACCACGATTGGCATCAGGTGCACCTTGTTGCACGATTGCTTCGAAGGCCAAACGTCCAATGGCTGCTGCTGCATTGACGAGTGCCGTCAGAACTAGTCCGGCGGTGATGCTTCCCACCCACCCTGCAATCAGTCCTGCTGCAGCCACGACAGCGACAGTCACGAGCAACATCGTGTCGACATTCAGTCGGCGGCGTATGGCGGGTGCGACAGTGTTGGCAAGCAGCGTGCACAGTCCGGCCAGCGCGAGTGCAAAACCGAACCATGCCGTTCCAGCCGTTTCGTGGCGTAACCAGAACGCAAGATGGAAGAACATGAACCCCACTGCGCCACGCAGAATGCGCATCATTGTCGCAGCCCGCACCACGCGAGGTGAACGCAACTCACGTACTTCGAGCGCAGTTGCTTGTTCGGCTGCAGTCACCACATCACGGGGCAATTGCAAGGCAGACGCACATGCAAAGGCAAACACAGCCGCTGCACCAATGAGGGCTACCTGCGTGGACAACAACTGCAAGACAGCAGCAGGCACAGCTGCCGCAAAGCCGGTGATGCCTCCCACCTGGCCGAGCTTGCTGTTCGCATCGACCAACTTGTCTTCTGACTCGACGGTGCTGGGCACAAGCGCAGACTTTGAGATTGCGTAGGTCTTTGACAGCACGAGAGCCGCAAAAGCGAGTGGAAACAGCGTGAGGGAGTCGACGTAGAAGACCATTGCCACCATGACAACCGCGCGTAACGAGGCAACGAGTGCAATGACGAGGCGTTGACCACCCTTCATGCGGTCAATGGCAGGACCAATCAGTGGTGCCACCACAAGAAATGGCGCCATGCTGACGAGCAGGAATGCAAGTACCTTCCCGCGGGCAGCGTCGGGGCTGACGGACAAGAACATCGAGTCAGCAAGTGACACAGCCATGACTGCTTCGCCCCCCACCATGAGGGCGTGTGTTCGCGCAAGGTTCTGAAGCGGTGTCGGACCGGGCAGCCCGGGGCCGTGTTCAATTCGATGTTTACCACCGCCGCCCATGCGGCGATGCTACGCCCCGCGTGGTCGCTCGTACTTGTACCCAAGACCGCGAATCGTGACGATTCTCTCGGGGTTTACCGGGTCGATCTCGATCTTCGAGCGCAGACGTTTCACATGCACGTCCAAGGTCTTCGTGTCACCCACATAATCGGTTCCCCACACTCGATCAATGAGCGTCTCGCGCGGCAACACACGACCCGCATTGGCAATCAGAATGTGAAGAAGTTCGAACTCTTTCAACGGAAGTGAAACATCTTCGCCCCTCACCACGACATAATGTTCGTCCGGATCAAGTTGGACATCACCAACTTCAATGACTGATCCCGACAATTCGCCACCACGGTCTGTTGGCACGCGACGCATGACTGCACGCATTCGCGCAACAAGTTCGCGAAGGCGATACGGCTTTGAGACATAGTCGTCAGCACCGACTTCAAGCCCCACGACAGTGTCAATCTCTGCTCCTTTTGCAGTGACCATGATGATTGGTGTGAGGGTCTTTTTTCTCAGCTGTCGACACACATCAATGCCAGACATCTTCGGCAGCATGACATCGAGCAACACGAGATCAGGGTTCACAATGTCGAACATCTCGAGAGCCTGAACACCATCACGTGCCACCGACACCCTGAAACCCTCTTTGCGAAGACCCACTTGGAGAGCTTCGATGAATGACTCCTCATCCTCGACGATGAGGACTGAAGGGTTACTGATTGACGACATGATCATGGACTCTCATCGTGCCTGACGCGACCCTTGACTTCAGTGGAAAAGAGAGTCGAAAGGTGGAACCTTTACCTTCAAGTGACTCCACGTTCACCTGTCCTCCATGTTGAGTGACGATGTTTCGAACGATCGACAATCCGAGGCCAGTCCCTCCGGTGTCTCGTGATCGTGCCTTGTCCGCGCGATAGAAACGCTCGAAGATGCGGTCGAGGTGCTCTGTACTAATGCCAATACCACTGTCTTCCACCTGAACGTATACCGTCTCGTCGTCAGCGACCACCCGTACACGCACAATCGAACCACGATCGCTGTACTTCACAGCGTTGTCCACCACGTTTCCCACAGCTGAAACAAGTTGTCGAAAATCACCATCAACAATTACTTGGTTATCGGACGTCTCCACGTCAACGCTGATGCCATCACGCTCAGCAAGAGCATGAACTCTTTGCACAGCATCTCGAACCACTTCTATGAGATCAATTGGACCAACTACACGCCCAGCGCCTTTCTCAATTCGTGAGAGATCCATCAGATTGTCAATCGTCTTACTCATACGTTGCGCCTCAGCAACAATTCGACCCGCAAGTTTCAAAGGAAGTTCCTCGACAACTTCGCCCTCTAACGTTTCCGCTAACACTGAGATTGCACCAACTGGAGTCTTCAATTCGTGACTCACGTTCGCAACAAAATCAGTTCGAACTTGATCAAGATGTGCACGCTCAGAAACATCCTCAATTGCGATTACTGCACCGTTTTCGAGGGGGAACGCACTTAGCTCGATAACTCGCTGCGGAGGTCCAAACAAATTCAGTGTCTCGCGACGAAAGGATCCTTGCCGTGCGGCAGCCAACATTGGTTCCGCCGCATCCTCGACGATTAGGTCAAGATGCCTAAGGCCAGTGATTGAAGTTGCTAAAGCATTCCGTGAGAGCTCATGTCCGCTCGCGTCGACAACTATTAATCCCACTGGTAAGACATCGAGCACCTGCTCTAAGCTGATGTTGTTCTCCACTAAGTCGTAATGACTCGTCTCGATCTGATCTGCAATTTCACTGTGCACTCGCTCGACAACGGCCGTGGTTGGCGCATCTGTACGAAATAACAAGACACGTCCAAGAACAAAGCCAACAAGTAACGCAACCGTGGCGACGATGAAGGATGCCCACACCATCGGTCACGAAGGTTGTTCAATAAAGGGAATGCCGTCGGTGTCATCGCGACTACTGCTCAAGTACCGCGCTGCTCCTTTATGTTCGGGGAGCCATCCAGTCACGAGGTAGCGAACTCGCTCGCCAATGTTCACTGCGTGATCACCGATACGTTCATAAAATCGAGCAACGACGGCCAACTGAATACCAACTTGAATGTCAATCTTCTCGGCGGCGTGCGCTACCAAAATGGCCTGCACCATCTCTTTCTGCAAACCATCTAGAAACCCGTCCATATCGTCCAGAGCAGCGGCCTTAACCGCATCACTTTGTTCAAAAGATTCAAGTGCTGCTGCGAAGAGTTGTTGGGCCTGTTCACCCATTTGTTGGAGCAAACCCCGGAGGCGCGGATCAAGCGTATGCCCATAAATTCGACGAGCTGCTTTACAGATATTCACTGTCAGATCTGCAGACCGCTCAATTTCTGCAACCATCTTCACGACTGCAACCACCTGGCGAAGATCTCCCGCTACTGGTGCCTGCAGTGCCAACAACTGATAACAACGCTCCTCGACGTCGATACTTCGGGCATCAATTTCATCGTCGGAGCCAATAAGTGCATCAGCACCGACTAAGTCGCTATTCAGAAGAACTGATGTGGCTCGCGGTATTGCTTCAATGACCATCGCTGCCAGACGAGCAACCTCAATACGAATGTCGTCGAGCTGGTGGTGAAATCCTGTCCTTAACTCATCCATGGTGTCTGTCCATCCTTTGGTCTTCCCACTGTTGCAACACTCACTTCATTCGGCCGGAGAGGGCGGTCGCCTTGATGAGGACACGCAACTCTTGCTCAAAGTATGCCTCGAAAAATGAGCAGGAGCAGTCTCCACAATGCATGGAAAGTAAATGACGTCACCCTGGTCGGGACGACCCGAAAGGGGTGGCGTCGGGAAATCCAAGTCGGATCTGGCTTGAAGTGACCCACTTCGATATTCGTGCCTGCGCATCGTTCTCGGCTGAGAATTGCGACGGCCCGACGCGCTGCCACCTGTCGTCAGGTCCGAGTTCGAAAGCGACCACATCGTCAGCCCACATGTAAGACAACACAGAATCAATCCAATCTCGATGCTTCTCATGATTGACCGGCGCCAAGACTTCAACACGTTTGTCAAGGTTTCGTTCCATCATGTCGGCGGAACCGATATAGAACGCCGGTCCGCCTTCTGATCCTCCGTGGGCAAATCGATACATCCGCGAGTGCTCGAGGTAACGACCAAGAACTGAGCGAACTCTGAGAGATTTCTGCGCTACAGCACTAGGGCGCACACAACAAATGCCCCGCACCAATAGATCAATTCTTACGTCGGCCTCTGCCGCTTCGTACAACTTCTCGATCATGTCAGCATCTGTGATGCCATTCACCTTGATTGAGATATGACCAGCTGACCCGAACGCAATCTCATTGTCAATCAATTCATAGAGCCTTGATCTCAGATGTGACGGAGCGATAACTAACTTGTCATAATCGCGTTCACGTCCGAAACCAGTCAGCTGATTGAACAAGCGCGATACATCTTCACCAATAGAGTCGTCACAGGTGAAGATTCCCAAGTCTTCGTACATCCGTGATGTCTTTGAGTTGTAGTTCCCGGTTCCTATGTGCACATAACGACGAACTCTCGAGCCTTCATTACGCACAACCAGCATTAACTTGCTGTGCGTCTTCAAACCGACGACACCGTACGTGACGTGTACTCCTGCACGCTCTAATGCCTTGGCCCAGGTCACATTCGTAGCTTCGTCAAAACGTGCCTTCAACTCGATGAGCACTACGACTTGTGCCCCACGTTCCGCCGCAGCAATCAAGCTCTTCGCAATTGGGCTATCCCCACTCGTTCGGTACAAAGTCACCTTGATTGTTTGGACATTCACGTCAGCGGCGGCCTGAGCGATGAACTCCTCAGTCGAAGATGAAAACAACTCATATGGGTGGTGCACCATAAGGTCGCGTTTTCGAATCACGCTAAAGAACGATTTCCCCTGGTCATCAGCCACGGCAAGGCGACCCGCGGTGACGTGACTCCACTGCTCATCCTTGAGGTCAGGACGATCTAGTGACTTCAGATCATGTAAGCACGTCAGGTCGAGGAGGCCACGGTGGTAGTAGACATCGTCCGGACTAATTTCGAGCTCATCAAGTAAAATGGTGAGCATCTCGTCGTCAATATCGTGTTCAACCTCGAGTCGAACCGCGTTGCCGAATCGCCGACGACGCAATTCCATCTCAACTGCTTGAAGAAGGTCATCGGCTTCTTCTTCTTCGAGTGTAAGGTCCGCATTTCTCGTCACTCTGAAAGTGCAAGCGTTTCTGATTTCCATTCCACGGAACAACTCTTGGAGATTTGCCTTGATGACTTCGTCAAGTGCAACAAAACGACCGTTGCCGAGAAACATAAATCGCTGAAGCATCGAAGGAATCTTGATTCTGGCGAACCGCTCTTCTCCTGACTCAGAGTCGCGCACGAATACCCCGATACTCAATGCCAAATTCGACACATACGGAAATGGATGGGCAGGGTCTACGGCAAGGGGGGTCAAAACTGGGAAAATCTGCTCGTCAAACACTCTTGTCAGCCGGTCACGTTCATCCAATTCAAGGTCAGACCATCTGCAGTACGTCTGTCCCTCGCGAGCTAACTCTGGAATGAGATGATCCCATACCAAGGTCTCCTGGTCTCTCTGAATTGCCGAAACGGCATCTGTAATTGCGCCGAGTTGTTGCAAAGGAGTCATTCCATCGGAACTCAATCGAGTTACGTCAGCAGCCACTTGATCCTTTAATGCGGCGACCCGAACCTGAAAAAACTCATCAAGGTTCGACGAACAGATAGCTGCAAATTTGAAGCGCTCCAACAAAGGAATGCTGTTTTCAACTGCCAAGCGGAGAACTCGCCGATCGAATTCAATCCAACTCAACTCTCTGTTGAAGTATCTCCGCTCCACGACCGGAGAGTACCGACCTGTCTCGCGTCGCCGATAAGGCTCTGAAGTTGATTCAACGATATTCACCAAGAGGACACCAACCGTTAAGAGAAACGACGCCTCAATTGAGCGTCATGACAACGAGATTTTCAGAACTCGTAGTTCGGGTCGCCCATGTCCCATTCGATGGAGATGCGCTCACGCTCAGCATCGCGCACGATGCGCGCCATGTTGCGGCGGAATTGCGGGTCGTCGCGAGGCAGCAGCACCAGACGTGCAAGCACGCGGGCACGGAACTCTTCGAGCATCGTGTGGTCGCCCCAATCGCCGTAGACCTCCCAATGCGGAGACACCGGACCGAGGTACACGATGCGCGCATGGGCGATTGCTGGCTCGTTCGACACTGCTGCATCACTCATGAGATGTGAGCCTATCGGCGTGCGTGACACATGACCTGTGGCGCATTTTTCGCACAAAAACAGCGTTATCCACAGGGATTCTTCGCAAATCCTTACCGAGCTGACGAGCATCGGTGCATACCCCCGTGCTTGACTGGCAGTGCGGGAACTTCCCGTCATGACTCATCGTCACACATGACGAGAGCGACTTGTACCTCTGGGTACATGAAGGAGAGCCATGAAACTCAAACTGACAGCAGTCCCCCAGCCGGTCAACAGCGGAGTTCCGTTCAACGACTCCTCCACTGGGTGGATGTCCAATGGAAACTGCCGGAACTATCCGCCGGCCACCTTCTTCCCGTCAGACGGGGTGGGTGTTGATCGCGCTCGAGCGATCTGTGCGGGCTGTCCGGTTCAGGCACGTTGCCTTGACTACGCCCTCGACGCGCGCATTGAGCACGGCGTATGGGGTGGATGCAGCGAACGGGAGCGCCGTCGCATACTCAAGCGACGAGCACTGGCCGGCTGAGCCGACTACTCAATCGTCTGTCAGTTATTCGATGAATCGTCGGACGACTGCCCGGACTTGGCATCGTCCATTGCCTTCTTGAACTCTTTCTGGGCTGAACCCAAATTGCGAGCAAGCTTCGGCAATTGCGAGCCACCAAAGAGCACCAAGACGACGATTGAGATGACGAGAACTTCATTGCCCTGCAAGATCGAAATCATGTGAGCACCGTATCAGGTCGTGGCTCGTGTCTCACATCGCTGGTAACCCGTGAAGCGCTGGGGATGTACCGAGAGCCTCCGTCACCTAAGAATTCATCTCACGAAAGACAGAGGTAACTCTCTGGCGGACTGGCGTCCACCTGCATTTCCTACTCTGACATTTGGTCATTCCTGACCGTCGTCATATCTAAGGAGCTTTTGTGAACGACACTGAAGACACCAGCAATACATCCAACAATCGAACTTTCGAAGACGTGCTATCGGCACATCTGTCACGTCGCCAGATTCTCATAGGTGGTCTTGCAGGAGCTGCCTTGACCTTCGTTGGACCGTCAATGGCTCGCGCTGAGCGCGGAGTTGTCGCAACTTCACGAACAGGTGCGTTCGTGGGGGCACGAAAGAAAGCGCGAATCGCATTTACGTCAATTCCATTGCAGGCATCTGCGATGCCAACCATTGCACCAGAATACGAGTACAGCGTTCTCATTCCGTGGCGCGAAAAACTTGACGGCAGCGGTGACGCTTTCCCGTACGCCGGATTTACCTCGGCACAACAGGCTGAGTCCATTGGCATCGGCCATGACGGCATGTGGTTCTTCGGCTCAAACAAAGAGGGCCTGATGTGTATCAATCATGAGTACGGCACATTCCCCCACCTCAACGGTAAGAAGGTTCCAGCGAGTCTCGAAGACGTTCTTCTTTCGCAGCACGCCCACGGCATGAGTGTCGTGAAGATTGCGAAAAAGGGACAGAAGTGGAAAGTCGTCAACAGCACACAAAATCGTCGCATTCATGCGAACACCCCAGTGAAGTTCAGTGGCCCCGCTGCCAACAGCGATCTGCTGAAAAATGCAGCCGGTAACCCAACTTTAGGAACAATCAACAATTGCGCCAATGGCTACACACCGTGGGGCACCTACCTCACCTGCGAAGAAAACTTCAATGGCTACTTCGGATCCACGGTCTCCACGTGGTCACCAAATTCGATTCAAACGCGATATGGCATCACTGCCGCGGGGTTTGGATACGAGTGGCACAAGTGGGATTCACGTTTTGATCTAGCCAACCCTGCATATGCAAATGAAGCAAACCGTTTCGGCTGGGTTGTGGAAGTTGATCCGACGAAGCCGAAAGCTGCCCCTGTCAAGCGCACTGCACTCGGTCGCATCAAGCACGAGGGTGCATGTGTCGCTGTCGGTCAAGGCAATCGTGCCGTCGTGTACATGGGCGACGATGAGCGGTTTGACTACATCTACAAGTTTGTGTCCACTGGTGACTGGAAGAAGATGGTTGCAGCAGGAAAATCACCGCTTGATGAAGGAACCCTCTACGTCGCTCGTTTCAACGAGGATGGCACAGGTGATTGGCTCGAATTGAGCCCGAAAAACTCAGCTCTATCGTCGTGGAAACTCGAGGATATCCTCGTGTACACCCGTCTTGCTGCAGATGCCGTTGGTGCCACCAAGATGGATCGACCTGAATGGATTACGTTGGGCGCAAATGGTGAGTTGTACTGCACTCTGACGAACAACAGCCAACGTGGAACCGCAGGACGCGCTGGAACCAATACTGCGAATCCTCAAACGGGCAATGCTTGGGGTCACATCATCCGCTGGAAAGACACTGACAAGCACCTTGGTGAAAGCTTTAGCTGGAGCATTTTTGCTCTTTCTACTGAGGTGACCGATGCAGGTGGCCAGATGTACGGATCGCCAGATGGCATCTGGGCAGACCCTGACGGTCGAATTTTTGTGCAAACAGATGGTGATCAGCCAGGCAAGAACAACGACCAGATGCTCGTTGCTTCGGCTGTCGGTAAAGAGTTCAAGCGACTCTTCACGGGTGTCAAAGGATGCGAGGTCACCGGAGTCGCGGTGACTCCAGACCGAAAGACAATGTTTGTGAATCTTCAGCACCCCGGTGACGGCAATCCGGCAAACTCAAACTTCCCGGAGGCATTTACCGGTGCAACCGGTCCTGTTCCACGTGACTGCACAATTGTCATCACGCGCAAGAACGGAGGAGTGATCGGTTCGTAACCCCTCGCGAACCCCCACACCTTCTAGTAATGAGGGGTGGATCATGCTCGGGAGGCCTGATCCACCCCTCCTTTATTGTGCGATGCCAATTTCTTGGTAGATAGCAAGGGTGCTCGAATGCGTCGTCAATATCAGCGAAGGCGCTGACCGCCGGGTGCTCGGCGAACTTGCTGCAGTGGTCACCGATGACCTCCTCGACATCCATACCGACGCGCATCACAATCGCAGCGTCTTCACACTTGTAGGTGAACAAGCACCACGCAACTTGACTCGAAAAGCGCTTGAATTGCTCGACATCGCAGCGCACTCTGGAGTGCACCCACGACTCGGAATCATCGATGTCGTGCCGTTCGTGCCCTTGGCTGGGTCAATGTGGAAGGACGCAGTTGAAGCGCGCAATCACTTCGCACATTGGTTGGCTGACGAATTTGCCATACCTGCGTTCTTGTACGGATCAGAACGAACGCTGCCCTTTGTTCGCCAACACGCATTCATGGACCTTGATCCCGATGTGGGTCCGACGGCGCCTCATCCGCGCGCCGGCGCTGTGTGCGTCGGCGTGCGTGACACTCTCGTTGCGTACAACGTGTGGTTGCGCGACAGCGATGTCACGGCAGCACGCAAGATTGCAGCGTCCGTTCGCGGTACTTCACTGCGCGCACTTGGGTTGCAAGTAGGAGACCGCGTACAGGTCAGTATGAACCTGATTAACCCAATGGAATTAGGCCCAATGGAGGCCTTTGATGCCGTCGGTGAACTAGCAGGAACCGAGGGTGCAGAACTTGTGGGACTGATTCCGCAGGCGGTGCTTGATGTCATTCCACCGTCACGATGGAAACAACTCGATGTGTCGACAGAACAGACGATTGAATTCAGGCTCGCTGAGCGAGCGCAGCGACGTTCCTAGTCAGTGCCAGTACGGCGGTTGGCCTGCGCCCGTTGACGGCGAAGGCGGCGGCGTTCGCGCTCGCTTAGTCCGCCCCAAATGCCGAACTTCTCGCCATTTGCAAGTGCGTATTCGAGACAGTCACCACGCACCACGCAACCACGGCACACTTCTTTGGCTTCGCGAGTAGATGCACCACGCTCTGGGAAGAACAAATCGGGGTCGACTCCCAAGCAGTTCGCAGAATCTTGCCAACTGCGCTCAAGGCTCAAGTCATCGTTGTGTGAATCGATCATGTTGTGTCCTCCCCATAGGGCTCTTGACTGAGCGACGCTTCGTGAAAAACCGGCCCGGGAGGACAGCCACTTCGCACCTATGTCAAATAACCACTGTAATTACAACGGTGTGATTCTGACAAAAAGTTAATGAACTTGCAAGTGGGAAGCAAATAGCGAACAAGTGTTCGTTAGGACAGTCAGCGTCTGCTTCCGGCCCGCGAGGTGTGTCGCTTGCTGTCGAGGAAGTCGACCAGGACAAAGTCACCCAAATTCTCTGGTGTCGTGAAGAACGCTCGCCCACGATTGACACGCGTCAATTGTTCGATGAAGGCGCGCAGAGCACCGGTGACATCAAGCACGAATGAGTTGATACGAATTTCCTCTTTGGTGCACCGCATGACTTCTTTCATGGTTGCTTCGACGGTGTCGCGCGTGGGTGGGTAGTTGAAGTACACGTCTCCAGATGCCGTGATGTGAGCTGTGGGCTCTCCGTCGGTGATCATGATGATCTGCTTGCTGCCGGTCTGGCGAGCGAGAAGTTGTCGGGCGAGACGGAACCCATGTTGCATGTTGGTGCCGTAAGCGAGATCCCAGCTGACCTCGGGAAGCTGTTCGTGGCGCAAGATATGGGCCGTTTCACTGAAGCCCACGAGGCCGAGGTAGTCGCGCGGAAACTGCGAACTGATCAATGAATGCAGGGCCATTGCAACTTTCTTGGCCGGCACGAAATTGCCTCGCATCGGCATGGACATCGATAAGTCGAGCATCAACACAGTCGATGAACGTGTGCTGTGTTCGGTTCGTTCGATTTCGAAGTCTTCCGGCGTCAATCGAACTGGAGTGCCACTTCCCTGCCGCGATAGCGCGTTGCGGATGGTGCGCTGCAAGTCGAGGCGAAACGGGTCGCCAAATTCGTAGGGCTTGCTGTCGTAGGTGCGTTCGTGACCGCTGCCATCGGCAGCAATACGGTGCTGACCAAACTTGTCTTTGTTCAGGCGAGTGAAGAGGTCACGGAGAGCATTGTTCCCAATCGTGCGAAGGCCCTTCGGCGTGAGCTCGAGACGGCCCTCGGTGCGATTGATGAGCCCGGCATCTTCCAACAACTTCGAAAGCTCGGCCAAGCGTTCAAGTGAACGGGCTGCGTCGTCGCCCAAGAGGTCACGAACCCGGTCGAGGTCGGCCTCGGCCAGCGCCGACGGGTTGGTGGCGTTCCGCAAGAGGTTTTCGAGCTGATCCAACTGACCCATCTGCTGCATGGACTGGAGGGCTTGGCCCATGTCCATCTGCTGCGACCCGTCGAAGTTGTACTCACGATTCCACCCCTGTGCCGGGTACATGGACTGCAAGTGCTGACCAAGCTGCTGCACTTGGAACTGTAAGTCCATGTCCTCGAGTAACTGCTCGGACAATTGCTGCAGCTGTGCGCGCTGTTCTGGGGTCATGGAATTCATGAGGGCCTGCATGGCCTGCATTCGTTGCGCCATGATTTCAAGCAATTCATCCAGCGACTGAGGATTCTCAGGGAAAAAATCCCCGTACTTCTCCATGAAGTCCTCGAACTGCGGATCTTCACCACGTTCCCGACGCTCAATCATTTGGTTCAACTCAGACAACATGTCCTTCATGCGCGCCATGTCTTCAGATGTGAGCTGTTGCATGTTGCCCGACAATTGGTCAACGAACTGCTGCATGAGTTGTTCTTTGAGCCGCTCAACCATCTGTTCGAACCGTTGACGTGCTTCTGCTGATTCGAAATCGTACGAAGTGAGCTCTTGCACCATGCCGGCAAGATCTTCAGGCAACATGTCAATACGGAAATTTCGTTCCATTGCTGCATTGCGTGCATTCTCAGCGCGTCGCTCGTCGCCCGATGCCTCTGCAGAAGACACAGCTTGCTCGATAGCGTGGCGTTCTTCGTCGACGATGTCGCGTAATTCATCTGCGATTTCGCTGTACACACCGCCGAGGTCGCCACTTTCTTGAATTTCGTCGCGGCGATCTCGTATGCGACGGAGCATGTCCTGGATGCCCTCAATGCGATTGCCATCGGGGTCGACCATTCCTTCGCGCATCAGACGGCGCAATGCGGCATTCACATCTCCGTGATAGAGGACATCGTCGGTCAACTCTTTCAGCAGTGACTCTGCGTCGAGATCGAGGCCCTTTTGAGTACCATCCCAACGGGAGTATGTGAAACGCAACGCCATGAACGCACGCTAGTGCCGTAGGGTATGTGTCGCCATGCGCGTGCCCCGTACTTTTGCCTTCGTCGACATCTCCGGATTCACGAATTACACAACATCCCAAGGCGACGACGCCGCGGGACGGTTGTTGGCGTCATGGCGCAGCGTCACGCGAGACGTCGCCTCCGACACCGGCGTGCGCATTGCCAAGTGGCTCGGCGACGGCTGCATGATCGTCGCGGTTGAGCAGAACGATGGCATCACCTTCGCAATGGAACTTCAACGTCGTTCTGCTGCAGCATGCGCGCCCCTCAGCATTCGCGTGGGAATCTCCACCGGACTGGCCTTGTTGTTTGAAGGCGACGACTACATCGGCACCGCTGTCAACACCGCCGCCCGCCTCTGTGATGCCGCAGAGCCTTTCGAAGTGCTCATGCCGAAGGAACAGATTGAGACCCTCCCCGAGGGCGTCACAGCGGTGGCGCACGCGCCACTCTCGCTGCGTGGGTTGCCCGAAGCGATTCCTGTCGTTCAGCTCACCGGAGAGCCCACTAACACTGCCCGTAACGACACGGGTGAGTTGTGGACACGATCACCATTCGTCGTCTAGTCCACATCGTCTGACGCAGGTCGCCCACTGCGATTCGGCAGAAACTTCAGTGATTACTTCGAGCGATATGTCGCGCGAGCGCCACTTGCATCTTTGTTGAGGCGGCGAGACAAATGAAGCCCTTCAAGCACGAACTCGATAGCGCTTGCCACTGCTGCGGGTGACTCATCGCCACCGGTGAGTGCCACGACAGGTTCACGCAGAGCAGGAATGTCGGCGAGAAGTTGCGCCTCATCGACAGACCCCATGTCTTCTCCGACATGGGCAACTGAACCTTCTTCAAAAGCTGACACAACTGGCGCCATCTTGTCGTGAGGCGCCAGTTCCTTATACACCGACAACAATGCGGCAGCCACGAGTTGCTGCAAGATCACCGCTTCGCGTCCATCTTCGAGTGCTTCGATTTCGACTTTGCCGCTTGTGCTTGCTGCCAAAGCAGACAGATCGCTGACGCGCGGAGCAACATCAGACTCACCAGCTCGAAGCGCCCGTCGTACCGCCGCTGCACTCAGAATTTCGTAGTTTGCAACAGACAAGCGCACGCTGACACCGCTGCGTTGGTTGATGTTGCTGCTCGCACGTGCAAGATGCGAGAAGGTCGCGATGACACGCTCCATGAAAATCGGCATGTGCACGGAGACATTTCCGATGCTCGCCGGCCGCGCTTCTTGCCGCATGATCTCAATTTCGGTGTCGATCTCGAGCGGGTAATGCGTGCGAATCTGACTACCGAATCGATCTTTCAACGGCGTGATGATGCGCCCACGATTCGTGTAGTCCTCGGGGTTTGCCGAGGCGACGAGCATGACATCGAGTGGCAAGCGCACCTTGTATCCGCGAATCTGCACATCGCGTTCCTCGAGCACATTGAGAAGACCCACTTGGATTCTCTCTGCGAGGTCGGGCAACTCGTTGATGGCAAAGATGCCGCGATTGGTGCGCGGTACGAGGCCGTAGTGCAATGTCAGCTCGTCTGACAGGTAACGGCCCTCTGCCACCTTGATGGGGTCGACTTCGCCGATGAGGTCGGCAATCGATGTGTCGGGTGTCGCCAACTTCTCGCCGAACCGTTGCGAATTGTGGACCCACTGAATGGGGGTGTTATCACCCTTTTCGTTAACAAGATCAATAGCGTGTCGCGACACCGGGTTGTACGGGTCGTCGTTGATTTCGCTGCCGGAGACAATGGGCATCCATTCGTCGAGCAACCCGGTGAGTGAACGGATCATGCGTGTTTTTGCTTGACCACGCTCGCCGAGAAACACCACGTCGTGCCCAGCCAACACCGCATTTTCGAGCTGCGGCATGACGGTGTCTTCGTAGCCGAGAACACCTTCAAACAGTGGAAGACCCTCGGTGATGCGCTCGACCGCGTTGCGTCGCATCTCTTCTTTGACAGGTCGCGACACCCATCCCGAGGCACGAAGTGCTCCGAGCATCGTCGGAAGCGAACTCGGCACGGGCGGGATGTCGGTCATGTGCGGCTGAGATCCTTACGGTTCTTCAACTTCGCTTTGCGATAGTCCTTGTTCATCAATGCGATGACATCGATGGAGATTTCCTTCGGGCATGCGGCTTCACACTCACCGTGGTTCGTGCACGAACCGAAGTACTCATCCATGGTCTCGACCATTGCTTCGACACGCTTGTAACGCTCGGCTTGACCCTGTGGAAGGCGGTTAAGGTGCGACACCTTTGCTGCAGTGAACAAGTTCGCTGCACCATTCGGGCAGGCCGCCACACACGCTCCGCAACCAATGCACTCGGCAGAGTCCATTGCAGAATCCGCAACGGGCTTCGGGATGGGTATGAGGTTCGCATCTGGTGCACCACCGGTGGGCGCCGTGATGAAGCCACCAGATTCGATGATGCGATCAAATGCCGAACGATCAACCATGAGGTCCTTGATGATTGGGAACGCAGATGCGCGCCATGGCTCGATGACAATGGTGTCGCCACTCTTGAACTTGCGCATGTGTAACTGACAAGTGGTCGTGCCGCGTTGGTTGCCGTGGGCCTGACCGTTGATCATCAGCGAGCACGTGCCACAAATACCTTCGCGACAATCGTGGTCGAACACGACAGCTTCCTTGCCATCATTGATGAGACGCTCATTCAAGATGTCGAGCATCTCGAGGAACGATGCCTCATCGCTGATCTGGTCGATGGCGTGATCCTCGAAGTGTCCCGAATCATTCGGGCCCTTCTGGCGCCACACGCGCAGGGTGAGGTTGGTCAGATGATTGCTCACTTGTAACTCCGTGTTGCGAGATGGACTTCTTTGAACTCGAGCGGCTCAACGTTCAGATTCGGTGACATTGCGTCGCCGCCCCACTGCCAGGCAGACACGTGGCAGTAGTTCTCGTCGTCGCGCTGTGCTTCGCCGTCATCGGTCTGATACTCCGCTCGGAAGTGACCGCCGCAGCTTTCTTTGCGATCGAGTGCGTCGCGACACATCAACATTCCCAACTGGAAGAAGTCGTCGACACGACCGGCCTTCTCGAGTGTTTGATTGAGACTGCTGCCGTCGCCAGTGACTCGGACATCCTTCTTGAACTCTTCGTAGAGAGCGGGCAACTCTGACAGTGCTTTTTCAAGGCCCTGCTCGGTGCGTTCCATGCCGCAGTAGTCCCAAATGATCTTGCCGAGTTCACGGTGGAACCAGTCAGGTGAGCGTGTTCCGTTGACATTCAAGTAACCGTTGTAACGATCACGTGCTTCTTGCTCGACACGCTTGAACTCTGGATGATCGGTGCCTGGAATCGGCTTGTTCAACATTGGAGCAAGCTGATTACCGATGGTGTAGGGCAACACGAAGTAACCATCTGCAAGTCCCTGCATGAGTGCACTCGCACCAAGTCGGTTTGCACCGTGGTCAGAGAAGTTTGCTTCGCCAGCTGCATACAGACCCGGAATGTTGGTTTGCAGTTCATAGTCAACCCACAAGCCACCCATTGTGTAGTGGGTGGCGGGGTAAATACGCATTGGCATGTCGTACGGATTTTCTCCAGCGATGCGCTCGTACATCTCGAAGAGGTTTCCGTAGCGCTCTTCCACGACGTCGCGACCAAGGCGATTAATTGCATCGGAGAAGTCGAGGTACACGCCGTTCTTCAATGGTCCGACACCCAAGCCCTTGTCGACAGCGCGCTTTGCTGCACGAGACGAGATGTCGCGTGGCGCCAAGTTGCCGAACGACGGATACAAACGCTCGAGGTAATAGTCACGCTCGGATTCTGGAATTTCATGTGCCGCACGATTCTCGTCGGGATTCGTCGGCACCCACACTCGCCCGTCGTTACGAAGCGACTCGGACATAAGTGTCAACTTCGACTGGAACTCATCACTTTGCGGAATGCACGTCGGGTGAATTTGCGTGTAGCACGGGTTTGCGAACAGTGCACCGCGGCGATGTGCACGCCACGCTGCTGTCACGTTGCACGCCATGGCGTTGGTGGACAAGAAGAACACGTTCCCATAGCCACCAGTCGCCAGAACCACTGCATGTGCTGCATGTGACTGAATCTCGCCGGTCATGAGGTCACGAACCACGATTCCTGCAGCGCGGCCATCGACCACGACCACGTCGACCAATTCGCAGCGGTTGTACAAGCGAACTCCTCCGAGTCCGACTTGACGTGAAAACTGCTGGTACGCACCGAGCAACAGCTGCTGACCTGTTTGGCCACGTGCGTAGAACGTACGACTTACCTGAGCACCACCGAATGAACGGTTGTCCAGAAGTCCGCCATATTCACGCGCAAACGGAACACCTTGGGCGACCATCTGGTCGATGATGTTCACGCTCACCTGTGCGAGGCGATGCACATTTGCTTCGCGGGCACGGAAGTCACCGCCTTTGACGGTGTCGTAAAACAAGCGATGCACACTGTCGCCGTCACCTTGGTAATTCTTCGCTGCATTGATGCCACCTTGTGCAGCAATCGAGTGCGCACGTCGCGGTGAGTCGTGGAAGGTGAACGCGTCGACTTGGTAACCAAGCTCTGCGAGTGTCGCTGCTGCTGATGCCCCGGCGAGGCCGGTGCCCACAACGATGACCTTGAACTTGCGCTTGTTATTGGGGTTCACCAGCTTCATGTCGGACTTGTAGGTGTCCCACATGTCGGCCACCGGTGCGTCCGGAATCTTGCTGTCGAGTCGCACTGTGTTTTGTGCGAGCAGTTGCTGGGCGAGGCTCATGACTATCTCCGTCCGTCGTCTCAGTAGGTCGCTTTTTCGAGAATTCCAGCCATGACTGCGACTGGGAACGTGACGTTCCCGATCACAACGATGGCCGCGAAACCTGTTGCGAATGCATTGCGCCACTTGTTGAAGCGCGGGTTGTTCCAGCCAAGAGACTGGAAGATGCTCCATGCTCCGTGAAACAAGTGAATTCCGAGCAACACGTTGGCGACGATGTAGAACACCGCGACAACAGGTCGCTCGAATGAATAGATGACTGCGTTGTAGACATCCTTCAAACGCTCGTCACCCTCCATGTAGAACGCATTGGTCTGTGAATTCACCACACCAAATGTGAGGTCGAGCAGATGCCACACGATGAAGGCCAACACGATGACACCGCTCCAACGCATTGTGCGGCTGGCGAAGTTCGCGATTTGGTAGTCACGAGCGCTCTGGTATTTCACCGGACGTGCCGTGCGGTTCATCACTGTCAGTGAATAGGCGGCGTGCAAGTGCAAGATGAGCATGCCGATGAGTCCTGCGCGAAGAATCCAGAGAACCGTCTTTTCCGGAGCGAGTGGGTAGAGCAACTTCTCGAGAAAGTGCGCGTAGTGGTTGAGATCAGATGCCCCGAGGAACATCTTCAAGTTGCCGATCATGTGAAAAAGAACAAAACCCATCATCGCGATGCCAGTGATGGCCATGACGTACTTCTTGCCGACCGCAGTCGAATACAGATCGAGGAGGAACGGCCGACGTGGCTTGGCCTTTGCGGTTCCCGTGACTGGTCCCCGCCGGCTTGCAATGACCTGTGCCATGTGCGTCTCCTTCTCCTACGTACTTCCGGTTCGATGCATGTCCGGTTCTAGGCGACCGCCGGACGGCTCACTGTCGAGCCCGACTGACGGTACTCCCGACACCGGATTGGAATGCAACTTCCGAGGCCCCTTCAACAGCACCGGCGGCCGGCCCTGCAAAAGACACCCCTCTTATTGTCTCGCCTGTTTGGCGGCTCCCTGCCATCGTCCCCCCTATTTCGCTGTTCGGTGGCCAATTTCACTAGGGTTTCCACGTTCAACAAGGCGGGACGCCGGAACATGGCGCGCCCCCGATACCGCCGGGAGACAAATACGGTGTTTCAGATAATTGCTGCTGAAGGTGGCTACCAGGAGTTCACGCTGAAAGGTGGTGAGTGGACGGTCCTCTTCCTTTCGGCAGCGGCCGCCGTGCTTGCTCTCGCCGTCGGTTTCTACTTGGTCCGCTCTGTCATGGCTGCCGACGAAGGCACCCCGAAGATGAAGGAAATCGCTGCGGCGATTCAAGAGGGTGCATGGGCGTATCTCAAGCGCCAGTTCCGCACCATCTCCGTGATTCTCGTTCCGCTCGCAGCAATCGTGTTCGCCACGTCGACCGCGATCGCGAAGAAGAGTGGCGAAGAGGTGTTGAGCTTCACGCAGGCAGGAATCTGGCGAACAGTCGCCTTCTTGCTCGGTTGCGTGGCATCAGGTCTCACTGGCTACATCGGAATGACACTGGCGACGCGCGGCAACGTGCGCACCGCTGCTGCGGCACTCACCAACTCGATGCCTCGTGCACTTGACGTGGCCTTCCGTACCGGTGGTGTTGCTGGCATGTTCACAGTCGGCCTCGGTCTGCTCGGTGCAACGGGCATCATCATGATTTTCCAGAACACCTCGAGCGTCATTCTCGTCGGCTTCGGTTTCGGCGGATCGCTCTTGGCTCTGTTCCTCCGCGTCGGTGGTGGCATTTTCACGAAGGCTGCTGACGTTGGCGCCGACCTCGTCGGAAAAGTTGAAGCAGGAATTCCAGAAGACGACCCGCGCAACCCCGCCACCATTGCTGACAACGTCGGCGACAACGTGGGTGACTGCGCAGGTATGGCCGCTGACTTGTTCGAGAGTTACGAGGTCACCCTCGTCGCATCGATCATCCTCGGTGTTGCCGCGTTCAACTCGATTGGCTTGAACCCGGCTCTCGGCCTTGTGTTCCCGCTCGCCGCTCGCGCCATTGGCGTTATCGCCTCGATCGCAGGCGTGTTCGCCGTAAAGGCAAAAGAAGACGAAACCAACGCGTTGAAGCCCATCAACAAGGGCTTCTTGGTTGCTGGTTCACTCACTCTCATCGGCACACTGCTTCTGTCGCTCTTCTACGTGGGCAATGACAGGGGCGTTGAGGGCGAAGGCGTCATGCCACTTGGCGGAGCTGGTTGGCGCGTGTTTGGTGCCGTTGCAGTTGGTCTCGTACTCGCACAGTTGGTCAGCCGACTCACCGAGTACTACACCGCGACTCACTTCTCCCCTGTAAAGGAAATCGCCGAGTCGTCAGAGACTGGTCCGGCAACCGTCGTGTTGTCAGGAACATCTGCCGGCCTTGAAAGCTCTGTCTACGCAGTTGTCGCCATCGCAATCGCCATCGGTGTTGCGCTTGCACTCGGCGGCGGAAACCTCACCTTCTCGCTGTACCTCGTCGCACTGTGCGGCATGGGCATGCTCGCCACCACCGGCGTCATCGTGTCGGAAGACACGTTCGGCCCGGTGTCGGACAACGCTGCTGGTATCGCAGAAATGAGCGGCGAATTCCACGGTGAACCAGAGCGCATCATGGTGAGCCTCGACGCAGTGGGCAACACCACGAAGGCGGTCACTAAGGGCTTCGCTATTGGTTCAGCTGTCATCGCAGCCGTTGCATTGTTCGCATCGTTCATCGAAATCGCCGGTGCGGAACTTGGTGTTGTCGCCAAGAACCTCGCCGACGGTGTGTTCAAAGCGCCAGAGTTGGCCGTCAACGTTGCCGAGCCGCAGGTGTTCATCGGCCTCCTCATCGGCGGCGCTGTTCCGTTCCTCTTCTCGGCACTTGCCATTCGCGCGGTCGGTCGTACAGCCGGTGTTGTCGTGCAAGAAGTGCGCAAGCAGTTCAAGGACGGCGGCATTATGGCTGGCACCAAGAAGCCTGACTATGCACCTGTCATTGACATCTGTACTGCAGCTTCGTTGCGCGAGCTCACAACGCCGGCATTGCTTGCTGTTCTGACACCAGTAATCATCGGCTTCGGTATCGACTGGAAGGCGCTCGGTGCATTCCTCGCGGCCGTCATCCTCACCGGTCAGTTGATGGCCAACTACCTCAGCAACGCTGGTGGTGCGTGGGACAACGCGAAGAAGTACATCGAAGACGGTCACCATGGTGGCAAGGGTTCAGAAGCTCACAAGGCAGCGGTCATTGGTGACACTGTCGGTGACCCGTTCAAGGACACCGCCGGCCCGGCGCTCAACCCGCTCATCAAAGTGATGAACCTCGTCTCGCTGTTGATCCTTCCTGCAATCATCTCGACTGCCGACAACGACGGAGCTCGAATCTCCATCGCGATTGTCGCCGCAGTGGTGTTGATCGGCTCGATCATTCGGTCAAGCCGCAAGGCAACATCGTTCGCAGCGGCATGATCTGATGCGGTACTTGAGCCTCGATTGGATCGATGCGCTCACTGGTGCCGTGTCACAGAGCGCAACACTCGCGGACCTCGCCAAAAACCACTCCATCGCAGTCACCCAAGTGGTGACTGACGGTCCGGAAGGTGATGTCACATATCACTTCGTGGTACGTGACGGCGAGGCCGCGTTTGGTGCGGGCGCAGCACATGATGAAGATGTGCGCATGGTGCAGGCATGGTCCGTCGCAGTGTCTGTCGCCACCGGCGAGGTGAACGCACAAGACATGTTCATCAACGGGTCAATTCGCATACACGGCAATGTGCAAAAGCTGATTGGAGCTGAAGCGTTGTTTGCAGCTCTCGACTCGGTGTTTGAGTCGGTGCGGCCAGAGACAACGTACGCCTAGGGGCGTTGCTACTACCGAGCGTGTGCGGCTACCGCGAGTCTCAGATCAGGCCGAGGTCGCGCACTGCGGCACGCTCTTCTTCAAGCTCTGCCACCGATGCATCGATCTTTCCGCGGCTGTAGGCGTCGATTTCAAGGCCTTGGACAATGCTGTACTCGCCGTTCTTGCAGACACATGGGAACGAGGAGATGAGGCCCTCAGGAACGCCGTAGCTGCCGTCTGACGGCACTGCCATCGACACCCAGTCCCCTGCTGCGGTGCCCTCGGCCCAGTCCCGCATGTGGTCAATCGCGGCGTTTGCTGCAGAGGCAGCCGAGGACGAGCCACGCGCCTTGATGATGGCTGCACCGCGCTTGGCAACCGTGGGAATGAACTCACCATCAAGCCATGCTTGATCATTCACCAACTGTGCAGCGTTCTTGCCTTCAACTTCGCAATGGAAGAGATCTGGGTATTGCGTCGTGGAATGGTTGCCCCAGATGGTCATCTTCTTGATTGAAGTCACTGGCTTGCCGACACGCTGTGCAAGCTGTGACACCGCGCGATTGTGATCGAGACGGGTCATGGCCGTGAATTGCCGCGGGTCGATGCCCTTTGCGTTGTTCATCGCAATCAGCGCGTTGGTGTTTGCTGGATTGCCGACAACGAGAACCTTGATGTTCTTCTTTGCATTGCCCGCGATGGCCTGTCCCTGAGGCTTGAAGATGCCGCCATTGGCTGACAACAGATCAGAGCGCTCCATGCCGTCCTTACGCGGCATGGCACCGACGAGGAATGCGGCATCGGCGTCACCGAAGGCAACGTCGGCCTTGTCCGTGCATACCACGTCGGTGAGCAGCGGGAACGCACAGTCGTCGAGTTCCATACGCACACCTTCAAGGGCACCAAGAGCGGGCGTCACCTCGAGCAGTTGCAGAGCTACCGGTGTTGAAGGGCCGAAAACGGCTCCTGATGCAATTCGGAACAAAATGGCATAACCGATCTGGCCGGCAGCGCCGGTAACCGTCACTCGTACTGGGTTTGTCATGGCCTACAGAGTAGGCGCCGAGTGCTGTTAGCGACCAAATGCACCGAGAATCTGGGTGATGTAAAAATCTCGACCAGCATCGCTGAGATGCACGCCGTCAGCGGCGAACAGTCCCTTGCGATCGGCGGTGAGGGTGAACCAATCGAGGATCTGAATATTGGGATACGTCGCGGGCAACGCATTGATGAGGGCGTTGTTCTTCTTCTCCCAACCTGACCCCGGAATTCGGTTGGTCAACACCACCACACGGCGGACATCTGCGAGTGGTTTCATTGCCGATGTGACACTTGCCTCGCTCATCGGCCCATTCGTTCCGAGGTGAATAACGACATTGTCACCCAACTCCCCTGTCGACTTCAGATAGTTGAAGATCTGAAGTGACTCGCGGAATTGCCGGTTTTTCTGCGCATCAACGGTCACGCCTTTTGCGCGAAGCAGATTGGCGGCACCGAGCATGACCGAATCGCCCACAGCGAGCACGTCGATCTTCGTAGACGGGTTCACACTCGGCGTGGTGACACCAGTCGACTGCGTAGGAACCGAGGTCGTCGACGCAAGAACATTGGTGACCGCATCCTCGTTCTCGTTCAACGTCGCGGTGATGTCGTCCTGTTTCACATCTGCTGTGGCAAGCGAAGCAACCGCGAAGATGGGCAACAAACTTGTTGCGACAATGCCAATGGTGAGACGCTGACGAAGTTCAGGCCGTGACCTGATGTTTTTTAAGAATGTGCCACGGCGAATGGGAACTTCGATGAATCGATACGACAACTCAGTGATCACGAGTGTTACGGCCATCAGCCACACGAACTGCGACGTGGTGAGTGGCTTGCCGGCAATCTTTCGATACGCCTGGAAAACCGGCCAGTGATACAAGTAGAGGCCATACGAGCGGACGCCAATCCACACGAAAAGTGGGTTACCGACTATCCACCGCCCGAAATTTGACCTCGGATGGGTGACCGCGACAATCATGATGACTGAGGCCACACCAATGAGGAAGAACCCACCCTGGAACAACAGGTCATATCCTTGGCGCCCATTGTCCACTGTGACAACTACTTCACGGAAAGTCCACGCCATCCATGCGAGCGCACCAAGCGCGAGAACACCGAGCAAGTCAAGTGGCGCAGCTGCGTAGGCCACTCGCCCTCCAATCAATTTCCAAGGGCGCCACACACATGCGAGTGATGCACCGAGCAACAGTCCACTCGCACGGCTGATGGTGCTGAGATACAAGAAGTCGACACGAAGCACGTCACGGCCGAACAAAGTGAAGTACTGCTCAGGAGTCTGCGAAATGGTGCCGATAGTTCCTGGTCGATACATGAGCACTGAGAACACCGTCAGTGCTACGGCGATGGTGAAGAACCACAGACCAAGTGTCGGCAGCGAGCGATGGCGAACACGGCGAAGAAGCATGTACATGACGAATGGCCACACGATGTAGAACTGTTCTTCGACAGCAAGCGACCACAGATGACGAAGTGGTGCGAACGCAAATGCGTCTGAATACGACGACCCCGTCCACACTTGGAACCAGTTGGTGACGTAGGTGAATGCACCGATGACATCTCCACGCAACATTCCAAGTCGGTCGGGTTCGAAGAAAGCGCAGTACACGGATATTCCGACCAGCAAGGTCCACAGTGCGGGTAGCAACCGTCGTGCGCGACGCCACCAGAAGTCACCGAGCACCACACCACCGGTGCGCTCACGTTCTGCAATGAGAAGCAACGTGATGAGATAACCAGAGATGACGAAGAAGACCTCGACACCAATGAAGCCACCGCCAAGCCACGAGTGATTGGCGTGATACAAGATGACCGCGATGACCGCGATGGCTCGCAGACCGTCGAGGCCAGGAATGTATGGCACGACTGGTCCACGACGCGTGCCCCACGCTGGCGTGCCTTCAGTGGTGGTGATGATGGTGCTCACGATGCTGTTAGCTGACGGGCAGCCCAAGTTGGGCGTAGATCTCCCGAGTCGCAGTGGACTTGTTCAGTGTGTAGAAGTGAAGTCCGGGTGCGCCAGCTTCGAGCAGTGAAGCGCACAATTCAGTGGCCGCTTCGACTCCGATAGCACGAACCTCTTCAGGTGTCGCACCTTTCTCCAAACGTTCACGCAACCAACCAGGAAACGCTGCGCCCGACAACTGCGCCATGCGTTCGACCTGAGCAAGATTCGTTACTGGCATGATGCCTGGCAAGACGGGTTTGTTCACACCGAGATCTGCAAGATCGTTCACCAATGACACATAGTGTTCGATGTCGAAGAAGAACTGAGTGACAGCAAAATCTGATTGCAGCAATTTCGTGGCGAGGTGTTGCCTATCAGTTGCCAAGTCTGGAGACCGCGGATGCCCCTCAGGATGCGCAGCGACACCGATGGACATGGGTGCGATTGAACGCACATGCTCAATGAGATCTGTCGCGTACGTGTAATCGCTTGGTCGGGCATCTGCTACGTCTTTTGGCGGGTCCCCGGCCAGTGCCAGGACGTTCTCAACCCCCGCACTCACGTATGTCGAGATGATCTCTTCAATCTCGGCGCGTGAATGACCGACACAGGTGAGATGCGCCATCGGAGGAATGGAGGTCTCCTTGCGCACCCACAGCACCACATCGCGAGTGAACTCCCGGGTGGTGCCTCCGGCGCCATATGTGACCGACACAAAAGAGGGCGCCAGCGGGGCCAACTCAGCGATCGTGTGGCCCAACGAGATCTGGGACTGCACGGTCTTGGGGGGCGAGAACTCGAACGAAAAAGTACGACCTGCTGCAAGAAGGTCTGTGATACGCGCCACTGCGACAGTCTACGACGATGTCACGGGGCTGCCGTGGCAGTCAGATTGTGTGTCAGTGACGGAAATGTCGCATGCCGGTGTGAATCATCGCCATGCCGCGTTCGTCAGCAGCCTGTGTGGATTCATCGTCGCGCTTGCTTCCGCCAGGTTGCACCACTGCCGTTACCCCAGCACGAGCCAACTCGTCGATGGTGTCTCGGAATGGGAAGAACGCATCGCTAGCAGCGACAGCACCAGCGGCGCGCTCGCCTGCACAAGCAATTGCGATTCGTGCCGCATCGACACGGTTTGGTTGACCACCACAAATACCAACTGCCACTCCGTCCTTTGCTAGGACGATTGCGTTGCTCCATGTTGCAGCAACAACTTTCCAAGCCAGCAACATGTCTGACCATTCAGCATCTGAAGGAGTGCGCTTGGTGACAACTTCATGCTCATCAAGAGGTTGATCTACATCATCGATTGTCTGCACCAACACCCCTCCGTCGATGCTGCGTACGTCAAGACCAGCGTTGTTGAACGGCGCGCCAGCTTCGTACACGCGCAAGGAATCCTTCTGCGTGAGGATGTCGAGGGCCCCCGAGCTGTACGACGGCGCGATGACGACTTCTGTGAACACCTCGGCAATCGCGCGAGCTGTGTCGTCATCGATTTCCCGATTGACTGCCACAATTCCACCAAAGGCACTCACAGGGTCTGCTGCGTGAGCACGTGAGTATGCGTCGAACGCAGACACACCGAGTGCGACACCGCAAGGGTTTGCGTGTTTCACAATGACTGATGCGGGTTCTCCAAAAGCGTTCACCAACTGCCATGCAGCTTCCGCATCGAGCACATTGAGATACGACATCTCTTTGCCGTTCAGTTGCAGTGCACTGTCCCACCAACTCTCAACACCTGGCAATCGGTAACGAGCACCTGCCTGATGGGGGTTCTCTCCGTAACGCAACACCTCGTCACGTTCAGCAACGATGGTGAGAAGGGTCGGCAGAGAAATGTCGACGGTCTGATCGAAGTCAGAACCCATCCACGCTGCGATTGCTGCGTCGTACGCGCTTGTGATGCGAAATGCCTTTTGCGCCAACTGTCGACGAGTGTGAACACCGAAATCTCCGTGGCGGAGCATGTCGAGCACGGTCTCGTAGTCCGCCGGATCAACGACCACTCCGACACGAGAAAAGTTCTTTGCTGCCGCACGAACAAGAGCTGGGCCACCGATGTCGATGAGATCGACACTCGGATTCGACTGGAACGGATACAAATTCACGACGACGAGGTCGATTGGTTCGATGTCGTGACGGGCCATGTCCGCCTTGTGATCTGGGTCGTTCAAGTCCGCAAGAATTCCACCGTGAACAGTGGGATGCAATGTGACGACACGATGCCCAAGTATCGACGGCACTCCCGTCACTTCTGCGACGTCAGTGACCGGTACACCCGCATCTGACAGAACTTTTGCCGTTCCGCCTGAGGAGATCAACTCCCAGCCAAGTTCGACCAGCGACGCCGCGAACTCAACGATGCCGGACTTGTCGTAGACCGAAAGGAGTGTACGGGGCACTTAGCGAAGTCCCTTCACGATGTCGGACATGAGCGAGCCAGCTTCCGTCGGGTTCAGCCCAACCTTGACACCTGCGTCGCGCAGAGCGTCCATCTTCCCCTGCGCCGTCCCTTTGCCGCCCGACACGATGGCACCGGCATGTCCCATCTTCTTGCCAGCTGGAGCGGTGACACCTGCGATGTATGCAGACATCGGCTTCGACACATTTGCCTTGATGAAATCAGCTGCTTCTTCTTCGGCGCTTCCACCGATTTCGCCGATCATGATGATGGCGTGCGTCTCGGGATCCTTTTCGAATTCAGCAAGGCAGTCAATGAACGATGTGCCAGGCACAGGGTCTCCACCGATACCGACACACGTGCTGACTCCGATGCCAAGTTGCTTCAGCTCATACAACGCTTGGTATGTGAGTGTTCCTGAACGCGACACAATGCCGACGTTCGGACCCTTTGCTGACGGTGACTGCGCAATTTCGCCAGCAGTGATTCCGATGTTGCACTTCCCTGGGCTGATGATGCCCGGGCAGTTCGGGCCAAGAAGACGAGTGCTCGCAAAGTCTCGCTTCAGCGTATTGAACGTACGCGCCTCATCTTGTGCGGGAATACCTTCGGTGATGCACACCACGAACCCGATGCCTGCTTGGGCGGCCTCGAGAATTGCAGCAGGCGCAGCCTTTGGTGGCACGGCCACGAATGACGCTGTTGCGCCTGTGGCAGCAACTGCTTCTGCAACAGAGTTGAAGACCGGAATGCCTTCAACATCGGTGCCACCTTTACCTGGGGTCACACCACCGACTACCTGCGTGCCGTATGCCTTGTTACGCAAACCGTGATATTTGCCCTGGCCGCCAGTAAGACCTTGGACAATGACCTTGGTGTTTTCATTGACGAAAATTGCCATGACGTCTTCCCTACTTCTTCGCGATCTCGACTGCGGCCTTTGCGGCCTCCAACATGGTGGGCTTGCTCACCAGCTTTGATTGTGGAATTCCGGCATTGCGCAGAATCTCGCGGCCTTCTTCGGCATTGGTGCCGTCGAGGCGAATCACGATTGGTGCGCGAAGATCAACGCGGCCGAGCGCTTCGACGATTCCCTTGGCAACTTCCTCACCGCGGGTGATACCACCGAAGATGTTGATGAAGATGCTCTTCACGTTCTTGTCGAAGTTGATGACTTCAAGTGCGCTCGCCATGACATCAGCATTGGCGCCGCCACCGATGTCGAGGAAGTTGGCAGCCTTGCCACCAACTTGGTTGACCACGTCAAGCGTGCTCATTGCGAGGCCTGCACCGTTCGCGATGATTCCGACGAATCCGTCGAGGCCGATGTACTGAAGCCCTTTGTCACGTGCCAACTTCTCACGATCGTCGAGTTCGACGGTGGCCTTGAACTCTTCCCATTCAGGGTGACGGAAATCGGCGTTGGCATCGAGGCTGACCTTGGCGTCGAGGGCATGGACTTCGCCAGTTGGCTTCAAGATGAGTGGGTTGATTTCCGCCAGGTCACAGTCACCTTCGGTGAAACAGCGGTACAGCTTGACCAGAATGTCCGCAACGCCATCTTGGGCCTTCGCGGGGATCTTCGCATCGACGGCAGCCTTCTTGGCGACCGTGGTGGACAAACCTTCAACTGGGTTGATGTGCAGCTTGACGATCGCATCTGGATCTTTTGCTGCGACTTCTTCGATGTCGACACCACCCTGGGCGCTCAACATGAGCAAGTGCTTCTTGGCAGCGCGATCAAGAGTGAATGAGGCGTAGTACTCCTCGTCGATGTCAGATGCATGCTCGACCCACACGCGCTTGACGACATGTCCCTTGATGTCCATACCAAGAATGTTCCCTGCATGAGTGCGAACCTCATCGGCATTGTTTGCGAGTTTGATGCCACCGGCCTTGCCGCGACCACCAACTTGCACTTGCGCCTTCACCACCACTGGGTATTGCGAACAGTCCGCCACTTTCACCGCTTGGTCGACGGTGTCTGCAACACCGCCTGCCGATACCGGTATGTCGAAGCGCGCGAAATACTGCTTGCCCTGGTACTCAAAGAGGTCCACTCTTACTCCTTGTTGTCGAGTTCTTGTTCAAGCCACTGACAGATGCTCTTCAATGAAGACCCAGGGCCGAAGATGTTGCCCACGCCTTGCTCCTTCAAAGCGCGTGCATCGGCATCTGGAATGACGCCGCCACCAAATATGAGGATGTCACCAAGATCGCGAGCGCGAAGTTCTTCCATGACACGTGGGAAGAGAGTCAAGTGCGCACCAGAGAGAAGTGAGAGGCCGACCGCGTCGACATCTTCTTGAAGTGCCGTCTCAGCAATCTGCTCTGGCGTCTGGTGAAGGCCGGTGTAGATGACTTCAAAACCGTGGTCGCGCAGGGCACGTGTGATGGTCTTGGCCCCACGGTCATGACCATCGAGGCCGGGCTTGGCAACGACGACTCGGTAAGGGCGCTTCACAAGTGTTTAACCCTACGCCGTGAGGTGTTTCAGCCACGAAACGACCACAATAGGTTCATGGCTGGCTTCCGCTTGCGCTCCCCCCTTGCCCGCGCCGTTGCTCCGGTACTCGCCGGAATCGCCTTCATCGCGGTGCTATTTCTCGCCACATGGGGTGTCGCGGCCTTCATCTCGGATCGTGGGGAGAACATCACCAACCTTGGGTCATCGATCTTCGAGGTTGGTCAGGTGGAACGCATCGCAAAGGTCGTAGCCGAAGATGGCCCGCTTCTCTTTCCAGACTTGAAAAGCCCCTCAGGGGTGCGATCGGTGGTTCTCGACCACACCGGTGACGACCCCACCAAGGGCTGGCAGGTGTACTACGGCTTCCCCGTCGGCAAAGACCCGTCGTGCCTCGTCGAGCACATACCGAGCACGCGCACCTTCAAAGATTGTGACGGCAACATCATCGACGTCGAAAAACTTGCTTTGCCACCTGATGTGCGGCCAGTTGTCGAGAACCGCGTGCGGCTCTACATCGACCTTCGCGGCTAGCGAGTAGCGAGGCTGTCAACCAGACGCACAGCGAACTCTTCACAATGCGCGTCGAGCTTTGCGCGATGAAGTGCAAGACCACCGATGACATCTGCTCCGCGCGATGACACTGCGCGTGTCATGCCATCGAGTGACTTGCCTGGGTTGAGTGCGAACGTACAGAACACCGCTGCTGTCTTTCCTGCCATCGCAGGCAGTGCACGCAACTTGTCAATCGCCCAAGGTGCCTGGCCCACAACGAACAAACCGTGCACCCATGTGCCGACAAGCACCATGTCAGCTTCTTGAATGCCGGCGAAGTCAGGTGACTTCACTGGCGAGAGCGAGGTGATTGACCAATGCTCTTGTTGCAGATTCGCGGCAATTTTCTCGCCGGCCTTCCACGTGTTGCCCGTCAGACTCTCAACCAGAATCGCTGCCTTCATGGCATGAAATCTAAAGCATGCCCCAGCTAGTTGACCTTCTTCAGGGGCGCCCAGGCGAGAACAAGGTGTTTGGTGCCCGCGTCGCGGAAACGAACGGTGGCCTCCATCTTGTCGCCGGCACCCGTGATGTCGATGATGACCCCTTCTCCGAAGATGGCGTGTTCGACGTCGTCGCCGATGCGCAATCCCATTTGTGAGGGGTCAAGGTTTCTTGGGGCGGGCCGTCGTGACGATGACTCGCGCGACGAAAAACCAGCGGAGATGACTTGTTCTTGCCGGCGTTTGTACGCAGGCATGTCGTTGTTGTGCCAATCACCCGGAGTGCGTCCGTACATGCGGTCATTGTCGTAGCCAGCATCAACGTGTCCTTGACGATCGAATAGCTCTGCAGGAATCTCACCGAGAAACCGTGACGGAGGGTTGTACTGGGTTTGGCCGAACAGCATGCGCTGCCACGCATGTGAGACGAGCAGTTTTTCACGGGCACGCGTGATGCCGACGTATGCAAGACGACGCTCTTCCTCAAGTTCTGCAGGGTCGAGCAACGCACGATTGTGTGGGAAGACCCCCTCTTCGCATCCGACCAGGAAGACCACAGGAAACTCGAGACCTTTTGCCGAGTGCAGCGTCATCAGGACAACTCGATTGTCGTCATCCAAGTCATCAGTGTCAGCAACCAAGGCAACCTGTTCCAGAAACTCATCGATGACAGTGAACTCTGCAGCTGAACCCACGAGTTCAGAAATATTCTCAAGTCGTCCAGCGGATTCCACGCTGTCCTCTGCTTCGAGCTCGGAGATATACCCGCTGTCTTCGAGTGCAACTTGCAACGCAGCAGCAGGACCATCCTCAGCGGTGGAAGCAAGCTTGTCGATCAGCACAAGGAACGAATTGATGCCTCGCACAGCAGCGCCAGTCACACCAACTTCTGACGCCTGACGCAACGCTTGCAGGAAACTTGTGTCGTTAGCTCGAGCCCACACGTCGAGCTTGCCAATACTGGTGTCACCGATTCCGCGCTTCGGAACGTTGATGATGCGTTTGATGCTGACCTCATCGCTTGGATTGATGGCCAACTTCAGATAGGCGATTGCATCCTTCACTTCCTTGCGGTCGTAGAACTTGGTACCACCCACCACTCGGTACGGAATGCCTTGGCGCATGAATGCTTCTTCAACGACACGACTTTGGGCATTGGTTCGGTACAGCACGCCGATTTCTCGCCATTGGCGACCGTCGCTCTCGTGCATGTCGTTGGCTGTGCTCGCCACCCAGCCAGCCTCCTCATGTTCGTCATCGGCGTAATAACGAACGATGTGGTCACCGCCACCGTGTGCAGTCCAAAGTTCTTTGGGCTTTCGATCTTGATTGTTGGCGATGACTGCATTCGCCGCATTCAAGATGGTCTGTGTACTGCGGTAGTTCTGCGCGAGAACAACAACCGTTACTTCTGGAAATGCACTCTCAAAGTCTGTGATGTTGCGGAAATCGGCACCACGGAACTTATAGACACTTTGGTCGGTGTCGCCGACGACACAGACATTGTGATGTTTTGCTCCGAGCATGAGCACAATCTGATTCTGAGCACGGTTGGTGTCTTGATACTCGTCAATCAGGATGTGTTGGAACTGGTGCTGATAGTGCGCGAGAACATCGGGGAAATCGCGAAGTAACTTCACCGTGTTGACAAGCAAGTCGTCAAAGTCCATGGCCCCGGCGCGCTCGAGGCGCAACTGATATTCCTTATATGCCTCTGCGTGGCGACGATCAACAATGTGCTGAGCCGAATCAAGCGCAGCCGACGGAGAGACCAACTCGTTCTTCCACAAACTGATGTGCGCCTGAACGGCTTGTGCTGGAAACTTGCGCGGGTCGAGCCCCATGTCGCGCACGACATAGCCAGCCAGTCGCTTGCTGTCTGATGCGTCGTAGATGCTGAAAGTCTTGGGATACCCGAGCTTGTCGGCATTCGCTCGCAACATGCGGACGCAACTCTTGTGGAAGGTGGTGACCCACATATTGCGAGCCATCGGCCCAACCAGCGCCGACACCCGCTCTTTCATTTCGTCGGCAGCTTTGTTTGTGAACGTGATTGCAAGGATGTTCATTGGATGCACGCCGTTACGAATGAGCCATGCCACTCGCTGAGTGAGAACGCGCGTCTTCCCAGAACCTGCCCCTGCGATGACTAACAGTGGGCCGGACGGGTGCGTGACAGCGTCGAGTTGCTGAGGGTTTAAGCCCTCATCTGATTCGCTCGCAGCACCATTCACCATGACCGAGCCAGTGTAAGACGCGGCTGTGTCGCAGAGCGACTGCCCTCACACGCTGAGCAAAAAAGTCGTGGGATGTTGTCTGCGATGTCAGCGTCGCGCGAGCACGCGAACAGGCAATGAACGAGGGCCGCGTACCTGACCCACGCTCCACTTCACCTCTTCAGACGTATTCAGCTCGAAATCAGGGAAACGCTCGAGGAACACGTCGACAGCGACGTTCATCTCAAGACGCGCAAGGTTCGAACCAACGCAACGATGGATACCAAGGCCAAATGCCGCGTGCCGATTCTCTGCACGATCAATGATGACCTTGTCGGCATCTTCGAACACATTGGGATCACGATTAGCTGCAGGAAACGGCAAGAGCACCCAGTCTTCCGCTTTCATCGGACAACCGTGGAAGTCATAGTCCTCTTTCACCAGGCGAGCCATGGTGACCGGGGCGTAGGCACGGAGGAACTCTTCGACTGCAGTCGGACGCAAGTCTGGGTTCTCCACCAAACGACGGCGGTCGACTGAATTCGTGGCAAGGTGCCACAGCGACGAGCCGATGCCACTCCAGGTGGTGTCGATACCGGCGATGAGCAACAACACGATCGTTCCGCGAACGTGTTCTGGCATGAGCTTGTTGCCCATGATTTCTGCATCTAATAGATAGGAAATCAGGTCGTCGCGCGGATTCTCGATGTGGTTCTGCACGTGCAAATCGAGATACGCATCGAATTCCTCGAACTTCTTACGACGTGTTTCAGGCTCTTCGTTCACTGCTTCGAGCACGAGATGCACCCAACCGCGGAACTTGTCGGAGTCTTCCAATGGCAAGCCAAGCATGCGCGCAATCACCATCACTGGAATGTGTTGTGCATACTGCACAGCTGCATCGACAAATTCTGCATCGCCCATTTTGTCGATGAGTTCGTTGCAGATCTGACGAACCTCTTCTTCCCAAGGCTCAATCTTCTTCGGTGCGAAAGCAGGAAGCAGAAGACGACGCGCTTCATGATGGAAAGGAGGATCACTTGTAATGGGAGGTGCATTGCCGATTGGCGCTGGCGGCGGCGGAATCTCCATCTGGCTTGGCTTCAAGCGACTAACGACAACTGAACGACTGGTGAAGTGTTCGGTGTCGTATGCGACTTCGTGCACATACTCATGAGTCAACGGCAACCAGGTTCCGCCGTAACGCTCTGTGTGCGCTACCGGACACTTCTTGTTCTCAAGTAAATCCGTCCAGATCTCGTGGATGTTCTCGTTGTATTTCGGATCTGCATGATCGAAGTCGTTCTGCCAATCGGACACTGGGCCATACAAGTCAGTCATGTCGGTCACTCCTCGATTGAAATTGCAAACTCAGGACAATTAGCAAGCGCCAGACGAGCCTTGTCTTCAAGGCCAGCCGGCACCACACCATCATTCAACTCGTGCGCATTGCCATAGTCGTCAACATCGAACAATTCAGGCGCCAACGCGTAACAACGGTTGTGGCCTTGGCACTTTGCAGTATCAACTCGCACTCGCATGCCGTTAAGAGTACGGCTGAGAGGCAAGAATGAGCACATCGGGGCGTCATCGATTCTCATTCTTCTTCCACCATCTGAGGGAAAAGCACCGGGCGGCAATGACGACCAATCATGGGATCCGACAACTGGAACCTTCAGTGAGACACTGCAGGACAAGTGTCTCACTGTCGTGAAGGCTTTGAAAAAAGTTCGTGGCGGTGATGCCGCACTCCTTGGCGTCAAAGGTGAGCATCTCGAGCGCGCTCGTCGCGTCAATACGTCTCTCATTGGTTCTCCTTCACTTCCTGCTTGGCAGCGCTACACGGGCGTCGTGTGGGACCACCTCGACCTTGCGTCGCTCAGCGCAACAGAACGCAAACGTGCAGTGTCATCAATTGCGATTGTCAGTGCACTCACTGGACTGGTGATGGCGAGTGATCCACTCCCTGACTACCGCTTGAAGATGGGTGCGCGCCTTGACTCGATCGGTTCGCTTGCCACTTGGTGGCGACCTGAAGTGACGAGTGCGCTGCATCAAGTGTCACGACTCCGCACGATTATCGATTTGTTGCCACAGGAGCATCGAGCTGCCGTCGAATGGGAACAACTGGCTGGCGCCATCAGGCTCGAGTTGGTCGCAAAAAGTGGTGGCAAGGTTGGCGGGCACAACGCGAAGGCTGCAAAAGGACTACTGGCTCGTCACCTGTTGTCTTCGATATCAGGTGGTGCAACGGTGGCGAGGGCCGCATCCTCGTTCAAGAATGCTGAGTACTCAGTGCGAGTTGTGTCGCTCTGAGCCCGCGACTGTTTTCGTCAAAGCAGTTTGGATGCGAAAAAGTCCAACACCTTGACCACTGCGGCGTCGTCACGTTGCTCAGTGAGAACAGAGTGGTCTTTCTTATCTTTTGACGGAAGCTCAATTGCTACGAATGCATCGCCGAGCATGTCGCGCAACGTCGAAAAGCGGTCACCGACCAGCTTGTCCTGATCAAAACGAAGTCCGAGCACTTGACAACCTTCTGAAGCACGACGCTTGATGACGAGTGCATCATCGGGCGACAAGTTGAGGTCACCTGCGCGCTTTTTCCCAACGGCGAATGGAAGAGAGGGCTGCGAGAGCACTGGCGCAACCATGATGTCGTCGACCATCATGCCGAGAGCAAACCCTCCGCTGAAACACATACCGACTGCTCCGACACCCTTTCCACCAACCTCGTTGTGCAGGGAACGAGCCAAGGCACGCAGCCACGAGATGATTGGTGACGTCTTGTTCATTGCCATCGTGGTGAATTCGCGCGAGATGCACACTTTCAACATCGACGACCCGATGTACCCACCACTCACTGCTTTGCCTGGCGTACCGACAAGGTCTGGCATGACCACCGTGAAACCGCGAGCAACGACGTCTTCCGCGAAGCGTGCGACAGCTGGTGTGATGCCAGGAATTTCATGCACCACGATGACCGCCGGCCCTGTCCCCTTTCGATAGGTGTTGCGAGTGAGTCCACCCGCCGAAAAAGAACTTCTCGCCCATCCGTCCAGCACGCTTGTCATGACATCCCCCTTACGGCTTCCCATGCAGATTCTGCCAGCACCTCAGTGCTCGCCTTCATGAGTGACATGTCTTGGCCTGTGTCGCCCATGACACCTTTGGAAAACCGTGCGAAGACCCCCTCGCTGATGATGGCAAGTCTCCAACTTGAAAATGCACGGTAATACCCCACATTGGTCACATCACGGCCCGTTCTCTCAGCATAACGCTGCACCAAGTCGGCGTAGTTGGGGAATCCTTCGATACCAGAGGGGTCAACTTCGCGTAACAACGGATGCCCGTTATCGGTCCAGTACACACCGATGTACCCAAGGTCGGCCAATGGATCACCGAGTGTGCAGAGCTCCCAATCCAACACAGCAACGATGCGACCAGTCGACACATCGGTCAGGCAGTTTCCGAAGCGATAATCCCCGTGCGCCACCACCACTCCTTGCTGCTCTGGGATATTGGTTGCAAGGACGCGACCTACTTCGTCGATCGCTTCGAGGTCGCGGGTTTTTGAATTCTCCCACTGTGTTGTCCAACGCTTCACCTGTCGCTCGATGTAACCAGTTCGCTTTGCGAGGTCACCCAGACCGATGTCGTCAACATCAAGGGAATGAAGATCAGCGAGAACATCGACGAGGTGGTCTGCCGCTGGTCGTCGAAGGTGAACCGGAAGGCTCTCACCCTTTGCCGGCGAGTCGAGGACTGCGCCCTCAACGTATGACATCACGTAAAAGGGCGCATCGTTCACCGAAACATCGGTGCACAACCCGAGTGTTTTCGGAACCGGCACTTTCGATGACCCGATGGCCGAGATGATTCGATGCTCACGCGCCATGTCGTGGGCGGTCGCCAAGACATGTCCGAGAGGTGGTCGACGCAAGACGACTGCCTGCCCACGAGCATCGACCACTTTGTACGTGAGATTGCTGCGTCCACCCGCAATAAGAGTAAATGAATACGGTGATGTCACTCCATCGACGTTGTCGTCAAGCCAACGGCTGACATTCACTTCGTTGATTCCGGCCACCACAACTGCGAACCGTAGTACGCGCGCAGCACAGGCGAATCAACCGGGACGAACGACTCCGACGACTTTGTACCAACGAACCGGTGACACTTTCACCACATCGCCGGTTTGTGGAGCGTGCACCATCTGTCCACCACCTAGATAGATACCTACATGGTGAATCGGCGAACCGGTGAAAACCAAGTCACCAGGAGCCGCCAACTCGGTCGGAATCTTCGGAAGGCTTGCGTATTGCGTGCGTGAACTTCGCTGCAAGCCGACCCCGGCACGACCCCACGCATATGCGGTGAGACCAGAGCAGTCGAATGCGACACCGGGTTCGTTGCGCGCATACTGATACTTCACACCCAATTGGCCAAGCGCAGCATTGATCGCAGCCTGTGCTCGAGCAGACACCTTGGGAATGTTCTTGTACTTCGATTGAGTCGATGAGTATTTGCTTTCGTAACCGGCCGCTATGCGACGGGCCTCTTCGAGTGCCTGAGCATTACGTCGCTCACGTACTTGTCGCAGCAACACGGCAAGCTCACCCTGAACACTTCCGAGACGATCTTGGTATCTCGATGCGAGTGACTCAGCGGCACCCTGCCGTGTGAGAACTGTCTCAGCGAGATTCTGTGCTTGAGCTTGTTTCTTCTCGAGCACTTTTCGCTGCTTGTTCAGCTCAGTCGACAATGACCCGAGAGAGTCCGTAGTCATCGCGCCAGTGTTCAAGGCGATCGCCGTCAACTCTTGTCGTTGAAGTGCGTCCTGCACTCCACCCGTACTCGTCAGTAAATTCGTGAGAGTGCTGTTTCGACCACCGTTCATGAACTGACTGACAGCAGCCGTGTACAGCGTTCCTCGCATTTGCGCCAACTTGGCTTCGTTTTCAGACACTTGCAACTTGGCTTGTTCGACTTCCACCCCCAGGTCTTCCTGGCGGGCAATCGCCTCGACATAATCCTCACCCAACGAATCCATCTGTTCAGACAGTCGCTCAAGTTCGTCGGCAATGGCTTCGGCCTCACGCAACTTGTCGTCGACACCTGTAGCTCCCGCTCGCTGTCCCAAGGGGGCAGCCACTGACGCCGCAACGAGAAGGGCGCAGACAATTCCGTTCGAACGGACACGGTGCAGACGAGGACGACCTCGGGTGCCAGTCATGATGCGGTAAAGGGTAATGAGTACCTGAGTGCTTTGGACATCGCCGTTCAAATCCTTGTGGGATAACGGTTTTGAACTATTCCCACTCGATGGTGCCAGGCGGCTTCGATGTGACGTCGTAGACGACGCGATTGATGCCATCTACTTCGTTGATGATGCGACTCGACATCTTCTCAAGTAACTCATATGGCAAGCGTGCCCAGTCAGCAGTCATTGCATCATCGCTCGTCACCGCTCTGATGATGATGGGACGGCCATACGTGCGCTCATCACCCATGACGCCGACGCTTCGAATATCTGCAAGTACCGCGAAGGCTTGCCAGATGTCGCGCTCAAGGCCAGCCGCCCGCACTTCCTCGCGCACGATTGCGTCTGCATGCTGAAGAGTTATGACTTTGTCTGGTGTCACTTCGCCGATGATGCGCACACCCAACCCAGGACCAGGAAATGGCTGTCTCCACACGATGTCATCAGAAAGCCCAAGTTCTGAACCCACACGACGCACCTCATCCTTGAAGAGATGGCGCAGCGGCTCAACAAGTTTCAGCGTCATGTCTTCGGGAAGGCCACCGACATTGTGGTGACTCTTGATGACCGCAGCAGTCCCGTCACTTCCACCGCTTTCGATGATGTCGGGATACAACGTTCCCTGCACCAAGAATGTGGCGTCAGTCAAACCTCCGGTGTGCTCCTCAAAGATTCGCACGAACAACTCACCAATTGCTTTGCGCTTTGCCTCAGGTTCTGTGATGCCCCTCAATTTGTCGAAGAACCTTTGCCCTGCGTCGACGTGGATGAGCTCGATGCCCATGCTGCGGCGGAACGTGTCGACAACTTGCTCGCTCTCGCCTTGGCGCATCAGACCGGTGTCCACGTAGACACATGTGAGCTGTGCGCCAATTGCACGATGAACCAGAGCGGCTGCCACTGATGAATCGACCCCACCGCTCAGACCACAAATTGCTCGTTCGCTTCCCACTTGGGCTCGTACTGCAGCAACTTGCTCCTCGACGATGGACGACATGGTCCAGTTGGGCTCACAACCAGCAATGTCAACGAGGAACTTACGCAAGAGTGCCTGCCCACCAACTGAATGCACAACTTCTGGGTGATGTTGAACTCCGAAAATCTTGCGGGCTGCGTTCTCAATGACTGCCATTGGCGCATCGGGAGTTGCTGCAGTTGCCACAAAGCCAGGGGGCAGGGTGCGCACCGCATCGAAATGGCTCATCCAGACATCACTCGACTCGCCCATGACGTCGGGCAAGAGATCACTCTCACCTGTGCGTGTCAGAGTGGCGCGACCATATTCACCTCTGCCACCGCGCTCCACGCCACCACCAAGTTGCTGAGCAACCAACTGACAGCCGTAACAGATTCCAAGAATCGGAATTCCGAGGTCGTACACCGCAGGGTCAAGTGTGGGTGCACCATCGACATGAACGCTCTTCGGCCCACCCGAAAGAATGATCGCCTTCGGTCTTTTTGTCGCGATTTCTGCTGCCGATAGTCGGTGAGACACAATTTCTGAATACACCTCAGCCTCGCGCACACGGCGAGCAATGAGTTGGGCGTACTGGGCACCGAAATCAACGACAAGAACGGTGTCGTGTGTGCTCATAACTTGTTTCACCTTAGTTGGCGTGTGACGATGGAGCCATGTCGACACGTCGTGCATTCACAGTGGTCTCACTTGCAATGTTGTTTTCCGCCTTGCCACTGACCGACGTAGCGCGGGCCAACTCCGGTCTGACAAAAAGTCAAGACACATCTGACACCACGCTTCCTGCTACACAATCCACATTTATCTACGACCTTGAAGAAGAGCCTTCCCAATGCATTGGTCTGCTTCCAAAGCCCAACTGTGGCAAGAAGCCTGAGCAAGCCGGTGACCGAGGAGGTGCGCTCCAGTGGCTCGTCTTCGCGATCCTGATTGCCGCAGTCGGGACGATTGCAACAGTGGTTGTGCGCAATGTGATTCGCCGTGACCGCGAAATTGCAGCTCGACTTGAGAGGGAATCTTCCTCTAAGAGTTAGCGCAAGAGGTCAGCACAGAACGCTACGGCGCCTGACACAAACTGATGAGGTGCCTCCCACGGCACAAAGTGGCCACAGTCACGCAACAGATATGGCCCGACATGATTCGTGAATACCAGTGCCGCCATCTTGTCGAAATCGGGATACAGCACACGATCGCTTGGCCCGAACAGAATCAATGTTTTCGTGTGTTGGTTCGGACCAAGTTTCACTTGAGCCGACACGCGAGCACCCGGAATCGATGACTCGTAGTTGGCAAATGTGGCACGCAACTTAGAGTCATCAGCAAATGGTGCGACGTGGAATTGGACATCGTCGTCAGAGAAGGATCCTGGGTGCGCCCAGTAACGCGACGTGTAGAACGTGGCGATGTAGTTCATTCGCGAACGTTCGGTAGGTAGTTCACTGATGAGCCCATCTGCGTCGGTGGCTTGGCGGATGAAGTAATCCATCGATGCACGCGGTGGCCGCGTATCGAGATGCGACATCGTTGTTTTGTCATATGGCAGTGGTGAGTTGAAAAGCACCATGCGGTCAACCCAATCTGGCTCTGTGAGCGCCAAGTGCTGAATGATCGGGCCACCGAGGTCGCCACCAGCCAGCACGACCTTGTCGTATCCGAGATGATCCCGCACGAGAGCAACGACGTCATCAGCGTGTGCTGCGACGTCATTGAACCCGTCAGGTGCGACATCTGAGTCTCCGAAACCTCGCAGGTCTGGAACGACAACGTTGAATCCGGCTTGGCGCAACGGCGTAATGACTCTCCAAAAAATGCGTTTTGTCTCTGGCCACCCATGCACACACACGATTGTTGGTGCATTGGCACCGACCTTCTCGTGAATAAACGCTTGCGTGAATCCTCGGGGTGAGGCGGTGTGCGTATTGAAGTCCTCAGGACTCACGTGGAGACTCAGTTGGAACGATGTGGCGCGAAGTACCGCTCGAGAGTGGAGAGCATGTCTGCATAGACAGTCTCCATCTTTTCCTCGCGCGTCGTCTCCCACCAGCTGATGCGCATCGCGAGCACAAGTAGAAACGCGAGCACTGCAGCATCAGTCAGGGCGACATGGCTAAGCACATAAAGGTCTGAGAAGGAGTTGTCAGGGTTTTGCTGCCAGAACCAAAGGAAGTTCGCACTCGCCTGCACGTTCTGCAAGTACAAGGCGAACGGACCGATGACTTGTGACAAGGCAAGCCACGTGAGAAGAATCGGCAGAAAGAGACAGCCTGCTCGCACAATGTGGAGCAACCGGGGAGTTTCCGTTCGAAAGGGAATCAACTGCGTGAAATTCACCCGTGACCACGACGCCAAATTGCGCTCGTCGCGAATGTCATCAGTCAGTTCTTTAACCACCGGGCTCATGTGGTTCTTTTGCTTGGACACCTTCAGCCATTGATCAATTGACTGAAGTGCCACTTTGTTTGAGATTCTTTCCAACGACATGCGTCGATTCCCTTCCCTACTTTTCGCAATTCTCTTCGAGTTTTTCGCCGCTGTACACCAAGTACACGATGAGTACGTAGCTGCCGGCCCCACCGACGCCGACGCGCTCACCATCTACGCGCAACGACGTAGCACCGATTGTTCGAACCTCGACGCCGTTCAACAACGGAGTCGAGCTCCGAACGCTGGGCACCTTCCCTTGCGCTCTTTGATCACCCTCGCCTGGTTGTTCGCTCGAACTGAAGCCTCCAGCAAGAATGACAAGCCCGGGCTTCGCTTGCTCTTCTGACCAACCACGATCCTTGATCTCTGCTGCGATGCCACTTTCGATTGCCTTACCAATGGCGGCTCGTCCACGTTCCATGATTTGGTTCGGCAATTTGATTCCGAATTCAGCACAACTCAATTGAAAAGTCGGCTGAGTAGTGGTGGTGACGGCTGGAGTTCCCGAACTCAGTGCGATTCCGGACGTGATGATGGCACTTCCCAACCCGACGACTGTCAGGGCGAGAAAGAGGTCGGCGTAGATCCAGCCTGCGCCGTCTTCCCCAGAGCTTCGTCTGCGGCGAAATCCGAAGTGTGACGGCACAGAGGTTGACTCTACGCCAACTGGACTTTGCGTCTACGTCTTGCCGGAATCACCAACGCGAAGAGCACAGCAAGAGCAATCGGGATCGCGATCAGCACCTTGCCAGTAGTCGACACACCACCAGAGTTTGAGCCAATCACAATGCCAACGGCAAACGATGCGTCGTCTCCTGCAACGTTCTTGCCGTTCAAGGCCACACGGTGATTACCGCTCTCAGCCCCGCGTGGAAGCG